>Reeses_p1__coassemble_130_pt1 | contig 70200 bp, 55 predicted proteins | sample Reeses_p1__metabat2_high_PE_016 | metagenome-assembled genome bin Reeses_p1
AGGTAATTGAGGTTTCTAAGGAAGATGATTACTTGTATGCGATAGCTGCTATTTCCGATTCAATGTTGGTTAAATACCCTTTCTCCGATAAATAACGATAAGATGAACAGAAAGTAAGTAAATAAAAATAGCCGGACTTTATGAAAAAGCCCGACTATTTTTATAAGTTTCTTGTTTTAAGAAGTATGTACTTTCTTAAATTTGGATTGAAACAGATTATGCTTCAGCAGGAACTACAGAAACGAAGCTCTTGTCTTCGCGTCCTTTTTTGAAACATACAGTTCCGTCTACCAATGCGTAAAGAGTGTGGTCACTACCCATACCTACGTTTTCACCCGGGTTGTGAACTGTTCCTCTTTGACGAACAAGGATGTTACCAGCTTTGCAAGCTGAGCCACCGAATATCTTTACGCCTAATCTTTTACTTGCTGATTCACGGCCGTTCTTAGAACTACCTACACCTTTCTTATGTGCCATTTTCTTCTACGTTTTTAATGATTAAGCAATAACTTGTTTGATTGTCAATTCAGTAAACTGCTGACGGTGACCGTTCAGTTTTCTGTAACCTTTTCTTCTCTTTTTGTGGAATACCAATACTTTGTCACCTTTTACCAAGTGAGAAGCAACTTCGCATACCACTTTTGCACCTTCTACAGTAGGAGCACCTACAGTAACAGTACCGTTGTTGTCAACCAACAAAACTTTGTCAAATTCAACAGTTGCACCGTTTTCAGCATTCTGGATGTGGTGAACAAACAGCTTTTTGCCTTCTTCAGCTTTAAACTGCTGACCGTTAATTTCTACAATTACGTACATTTTTTTAAATATATTAAACGGGTTTTTTCCGTAAGGTGAACCCTTCTCATCGGGTTGCTTGTTTACCTCCACGGACTAAATCGAGCGCAAAGGTACTGCTTTTTATTGATATAGCAAATAAATCTGTCTACTTTTTTGTTCTTTACTCTCTGATACTTTGCTAAATGCAGCGGTTCGTGTAGCAAATAACAGTATTCTTCTCTGCCTGCCGCTTTCATAGAAGGTGGGTAACCTGTAGAAAAATCTTGCGGACTCATTTCTATTTCGTATATTTGTGCGCTTAAAAACAGAAGATACGATGATGAAATTTAGAACATTCGTTATGCTTGCATTTATGCTTTGTATAAGTGCAGGTTCCTTATTGGCTCAGCGTTACGCTCCCAAGCGTGAGTTTCGTGGAGCTTGGATTCAGTGTGTGAATGGGCAGTTTCAAGGAATGCCCGTAGCTAAAATGAAACAAACCCTTATCAGTCAGCTCGATAATTTGAAAGGAGCAGGTATGAATGCCATTATCTTTCAGGTGCGTGCTGAGGCTGATGCACTTTACCGTTCGGCTTATGAGCCTTGGAGCCGTTTTCTTACCGGAGTTCAGGGAAAAGCTCCTTCACCCGTATGGGATCCACTTGAATTTATGGTAGAAGAATGTCATAAGCGGGGAATGGAACTTCATGCATGGATTAATCCTTATCGGGCAAAAACCAAGGGAACAGCTGCTCTGTCTCCCATGCATCCTTATAATAAACACCCTGAACTGTTTGTCACTTATGCCGGACAGTTGTATTTCGATCCCGGACTGCCGGAGTCACGCAAATATATTTGCAAGATTGTACGCGATATCGTAACTCGCTATGATATTGATGCCATTCATATGGATGACTATTTTTATCCTTATCCTAACCCGGGCGAGAAGTTTCCGGATGATTTGAGCTTTGCGGCTTACGGCCGAGGTTTCAGCCATCGCAATGACTGGCGCAGAGATAACGTGAATGTACTCATTAAAGAAATTCACGAAACGGTGCGTGCCTGCAAGCCTTGGGTGAAGTTTGGAATATCTCCTTTCGGTATTTACCGGAACAAGAAGAGCGATCCGAACGGTAGTGATACGCGCGGACTTCAGAATTATGATGATTTATATGCCGATGTGTTGCTTTGGGTTAATAATGGTTGGGTGGATTATAATATTCCGCAGATTTATTGGGAAATTGGTCATCCTGCTGCCGATTATAATACCTTGATTCGCTGGTGGGCGAAGCATGCGGCTGCCCGTCCTCTCTATATAGGACAGGATGTGGAACGTACGGTTTCGAAAGCCGATTTGCAAAATCCGAACCAGAGTCAGATTCCGGCGAAGTATTCACTGCAACGCTCATTGCCCACCGTACAAGGTAGTTGCCAGTGGTATGCTGCAGCAGTCGTTGCCAATAAAGGACATTACCGTGATATGCTGGTGAAGGAATACCACAAGTATCCGGCACTTTTACCCACTTCGCCTTTTATGGACGATGAGGCACCGGGTAAGGTGAAAAAAGTAAAAGCTGTTTGGACGGAAGATGGATATTTGTTATTCTGGACTGCTCCGAAAGCAACTGATAAGATGAACGAGGCTGTTCAGTATGTGGTTTATCGCTTCGACCGCAAGGAAAAGGTAAATTTGGAAGACCCTTCACATATTGTAGCCATTACGCGTGATACATTCTATAAACTTCCTTATGAGGATGGAGAGAAGAAATATCGCTATGTGGTTACTTCGCTTGATCGCCTGCATAATGAATCAAAGCCGGTTTCGAAAAAAGTGAAGTTATGATTCTTTTTTTATATCGCTGAAAAAAGAATGGATAGTTGTCTTTTTAAGCGGTATAGTAATAAGATAAAGTGGTTTATTCGTGCTAAGTCAGAAAGTAGTATTTGTTTTTGTTAAAGAATTGTATAACTTTGTAATAATCACAGACGAAGGCGGATTTCCCGATTCTAACGTCAGGAGATGTCCCCTACGCTTTCGTAAAGTCAACAACATCAGTCTCAGGGGGCGGGCTAACACTAAAAAGGTAGAACTATGAAAAAGTATTTATTGACAGTTTTATTAGGAGTGTTTGCGATTGCAGGTTTTTCTCAGGTGAAATGGGATGCACGTTTTGGAATGAACTTCAGTAACCAGACCAAGTTGGATGATGGTAAAGCCTTGCCCGGATTTACCATGGGAGTAGGCATGGACTATGGCTTTACTGAAAACTGGTCATTGCAGTCGGGATTGATGATTACCTCTAAAGGCTTTAAGGTAAAAGAAATGGGTGAAAAAATTACAGTTCGTCCTATTTACTTGGATATTCCTATCTTGGCAGCCTATAAGTTTGCTATCAGCGACAATGCAAAATTTGTAGTAAATGCAGGTCCTTACATGGCTATAGGTCTGGGTGGTAAGGCTAAATGGGATGACGTTGATGCGAAACTATTTGATGACAAAGGTAAGGACTGGAAGCGTTTTGATTTAGGTATCCAGTATGGTATCGGATTGGAACTGGGCGAACATTACCTGGTTAATTTCACCGGACAGAACGGATTCATTACTCCGTATGATTTTGTTGATGGCTATGATGGTGACAAACCGAAGAACATGAGCTTTGCCATTGGCGTAGGTTATAGATTTTAATTAAGATATCTCTCTTATTACAATAACTTATTTATCGTCGTATAAAGTATGGTTGAGAGCTGGGAGCAGGGATGCTTCCGGCTCTTTTTTTGTTCTTTTGAGTATGTTTGCTTGTTCTGACTCTGCTGATTTTCTCTTGTTGTATGTTTAATTCTATAACCCATAATAATGGGTCGTATAACTCATAATAGTGGGTTATATAACCCATAATAGTGAGTTGTATAACCCATTATTATGGGCTGTAGATTTTGCTCTTAATAATTGGTAATTATCTTTACGTATGATCCGTTTATGTCTTGTTCCTTAGTGCTATATAAAAACGAAGGAGTCTGAATTAGATGAAATCAGCCTCAGCTTATAATATTGTTTGTATATTCAGTTGATTTCTCATGAGTTATAAGTGAAGAATGCGCTTCTTGATATTGTCTATACCTCATGGATAGAAGCTTCTTTTATGTGTTTCTGCTGTTTTTTTTGATTTTTGCATAGATGCAGGTCAGCCGAGAGAGTTGGGATAAAAAAACCACCTCTGCATAAAATAGAGGTGGTTCTTGGTAATAGGGTATTTAAATTAACGATTCGCAGCGTTGTTTGTAATAAAAGTATTGCTTGATTTATTTAGCAAAACTAACCGCACGAGTTTCACGGATAACCGTGATCTTCACCTGACCCGGATAAGTCATTTCATCTTGAATCTTTTTCGCGATTTCAGTAGATAAGCTTTCAGTCTGCTTGTCGTCAATCTTGTCGGCGCCTACGATTACGCGCAACTCGCGTCCAGCCTGGATAGCATAAGTCTTGGTAACTCCCGGATAAGACATTGCAAGTTGTTCAAGGTCGTTCAGTCGCTTGATATATGCTTCTACAATTTCTCGGCGTGCTCCAGGGCGTGCACCAGAGATGGCGTCGCAGACCTGTACAATAGGAGCCAATAAACTGGTCATTTCCACTTCATCGTGGTGGGCACCGATAGCATTGCAGATATCAGCTTTTTCTTTATACTTTTCAGCTAACTTCATACCTAACAGTGCGTGCGGCAATTCAGGTTCCTCATCGGGTACTTTACCTATATCGTGCAATAATCCGGCGCGTTTGGCTTTTTTCGGGTTCAGTCCGAGTTCAGAGGCCATTACTGCACACAGGTTTGCTGTTTCACGTGCGTGTTGCAATAAGTTCTGACCATAAGAAGAACGGTATTTCATTTTACCGATAATACGAATCAGTTCAGGATGCAGACCATGGATACCCAAGTCGATGGTTGTGCGCTTACCGGTTTCGATGATTTCATCTTCTACCTGTTTACGTACTTTAGCTACCACTTCTTCAATACGTGCCGGATGAATACGTCCATCGGTAACCAGCTGGTGAAGAGCCAGACGGGCAATTTCACGGCGGACAGGGTCGAATGCCGATAAAACAATAGCTTCGGGGGTATCATCGACTACGATTTCCACACCGGTAGCAGCTTCAAGCGCGCGGATATTTCGTCCTTCTCGTCCGATGATGCGTCCTTTAATTTCATCCGATTCAATGTGGAATACAGTTACTGAGTTTTCAATAGCAGTTTCAGTAGCTACACGCTGGATAGACTGGATTACGATGCGTTTTGCTTCACGGTTGGCACTTAATTTTGCATCATCCATGATGTCGTTGATATACGATTGGGCCTGTGTCTTGGCTTCTTCTTTCAGTGATTCTACCAGACGTTCCTTAGCCTCCTCGGCAGACAATCCGGAAAGAGCTTCCAGTTTACCTCTTTCCTGCGACTGAAGTTCATCAAGTTCTTCTTTTTTCTTTTCAATGATAACAAGCTGTGCATCGAGATTTTCCTTGATGGCTTCAGTTTCATTGCGGCGGCGCTGCAATTCTTCATTCTTTTGGTTGAGCACCATTTCGCGCTGTTTCAGTTTGTTCTCAGCCTGCTGAATCTTCTGATTGCGTATAGCCACTTCTTTTTCCAAATCGGCTTTTTTATTCAAGAACTTCTCTTTTACTTCTAAAAGTTTGTTCTTTTTAATCACTTCGGCTTCTGTTTCGGCCTCCTTGATAATCTTATCATACTTTGTCTTCAAGCCATACTTGAAGAAGGCGTATGACAATGTTCCTCCTACGAGGAAGGCGATAATCGCTGCTATAACTATTCCCATTTTGTTTTTATTAAAGTATGTATAAATAAAAACGCACAAACCATCTGCCAAGAGATTGTCTTGGCTTCAAGCTTGTGCGTAAATTTTCTCACGTATTATTTTAAACGTTTATTCGTCATGCTTTTCCTGGATATACTGATTGATATCTTGTTCCAATTCTTTAATTTTTTCAATGAAAGGTTGTGTGTCGTTACGGTCTTTCATAGAAATATGTTGAAATGAAAGTTCAAGGGACGCCATAGCCCAAATCTCTTCAGTTCCTAAACCCGGATAGTCTCGACGATATTTGTTTAATTTATCGTTGACCTGCTTGGCTGCTTCACGGTATAGTTTTTCTTCTTCTCGTTTGATGTAAAGCTGATACCGCTGGCTTCCTATCCACAGGTGAATATTCAATTTGTCGTCCATAAGCGTATCGTTTGTTATTCGTTTAATAAAGCGATGCATTTATCGACTTCACGCACAAGCCGCGCTAACCGTTGTTTTGTATCGCGGAGTTCATTGTCGTTGATACTAAGGATGCGCGCCGTTTTTAAATTAGTGTATTTTTCTTCCAATTCCTTCCGGCTGTTTTCCATCTGTCTTATTTCTTCTTCCTTTTTGGAGAGGAGAGTCCGAAGTGAAAGGTTTTCTTGTTTCTGCTTTTCATATAGAAATATGAAATGCCGCAATTTCCCTTCAAAATTATTCAGCAGCTTTTTGTCATCTTCTGTCATTGCACACTAAATTATACACAAATATAAGGTATTGCTTGAATATACAAAAATATTTGGAAGATATTTTAAGAAAATACTTTGATTGTTTTTTCTTTAGCGATAATAAAAAAGCTGCCAATTAAGAATTGACAGCTTTGTAAGTTTGGCACGGGAAGAGAGGCTCGAACTCCCGACACTCGGTTTTGGAGACCGATGCTCTACCAACTGAGCTATTCCCGTGTTTGCGGTTGCAAAAGTAGTACAAAAATCGGAAACCGCAAGTTTTTTATTGATATTTTTTTGCTTATTTTTAATCAATCATGCTTAAGTCGCTGAACATGAGCTGATAAAAACAGGCTTTCTTTTCCAATTTTAAAGGATAAGCTCTGCTGGAAGAAGGCATCCGATATAAGGCGATGTCTCGTCCTTTATATGAAAACAAGCTTTTTCCACCCACGGGAGGCTCTTTTACTTGAAATTGTCGGCAAAGAGTATCGGTAGCTTTTTGTCCGGTTGTGGCGATGGCCCGGCAGTGGGGGAGCTGTTTCAGGAGCATTCCGATGTCGGTCGGTTCAACGATTTCCAGAAACTTGTCAGACGCATTGTCTTGTAGCCTGCAAACGGATGATGCCGTATCGTAAAGAGCTACTCCCTTTTCTTGTAGGAACCCCACGATTTGTTCTTTATTGAATGCTTTCTTTCCGGGAAGCAGGAAGTGTTCTTTATCGTGGAAGAATATATATCCGAAAATACGCCACATGTCATTCTGCAGGTTCGGATAAAAGAAATCCATGCTCCACCGTTTTTGTTGGGGAGGGAAACTCCCCAGCATCAAGAGTTTGGCATTTCCCGGAAGGAAAGGTTCCAGCGGGTGCTGTTCGATGTTTGGCGAGTCGATGGTCATGCTTTCGGCTTGGGTTCTTTTTTAGCCAGTAACACGATATTATATACGTACTCGGTCATCCATCCTTCTGAATAGCCTAAGGCATGCTGGTATTGGCGGATGTTGGCACAAGTTTTGCGAACGCCATCGTCTTTCCAATCGTTCTTGGTCAAGATGTCGTGGATTGTTTTTTCTGTCATATTGCGTAGCATCTTTTTCAGTACGCTGGGCATACGGAATTTCCATTGCATCAGGTTGCCGATAACCATCATCAGGTCTTGGCTGAATCCCTGGAACATAAACAGATAGTTTTTCACGTCGTTTACATTCTTGCAGTTCTTCTTGATAGAACAGTCGATTTCTTTGAAGAAACTGTCTGACAATCCGTAAATATCAATCAGCATTTTTTTGCAGCGTGATTTTTCAGCGATACCCAATTTGTTGTTTTGGGTCGGGATTTTTAAAGTACGCTTGAATACAGCCATATCAGGCAGGAAGTTGATATTACTGATTCCCATTTGAGCTGCCATGACGGCTTGATAATATACGCGGATGAGGGTCATGAAATCTTCCATGCCACCTACTCGTACGCTTTCTTCTGCGTTTTCTGCTTGTTTCTTGCCAAAAAGTTTTGAAAATAGGTTCATAGTTTATTCTGATATTTTGTTTTTCTAACTGCAAAGATAGTGAAAATGTTATTTATTTACTTAGGCGGTAATAAAAAGTATGTTCTTTAAATACCGGTTCTATCAGTTCAAATCGGATAAAGTCGGCCAGCAATTCGCACATCTGTCTTCTGGGAAGACGTGACAGGCGGCAGCACTGGTTGAGGGTGAGCGTTTCATGCTGACGGAGCAGGTTGAGCAGAGATTGCTCTTTGTCAGTGTAAGCCATAACTACTTCTTCTTCTTGGTTATGTTGCCACATTTTCAAATGAACCGGATTAGCTAAGATGTTCTCGTCTTTAATTCGGATGTATGCCCATGCCTTTCCCTCTTCGTCGAGGGCGCATACAGGTTTTTGAGTGTATTCAGGCACTCTTACTTCAAGGATGTCTTTGCCTTCTACTTTATAAATCCGGTTTTCCACCTTTATGATTGGCTTGCAATAGAGGGTGGCGGCTGCTTCTATCATATAGATTTCTTCTTCCGATCGTATGCCTGCTATTTTTCCATTGTCTTTGACACCGACCAGCAGTCGTCCCCCTTCTGTGTTTGCAAAGGCGGATAGGCTTTTGGCTATTTTTCGGGCATCCGAAATGGCAAACTTAAAGTCTTGATGTATATGCTCTCCTTCGGCAACTAATTTGTGGATATATTCTGTATCGGTTGTCGGTTTCATGCAGAGTACCCTTTGTTTTTTAACTACAATGTTTATGAGTCATAATGTCTAAAACCAATTTGTCGGTTTCATTCATTCCTTCCGAGCCTATTTTGGTAAGATTGCGGATGCTGAGATCTACGTTGTCTTCTATGATTCCTTCAACAGAAGTTACACATTTCTGTTCCATAGCCAGGATGGCGGAAAGAACGGCAGTAGAAACTCCACTTGTCAGCTTGAGTGCACAGCTGGGTTTTGCCCCGTCGCAAATCATTCCGGTAAGATTTGCAATCATGTTTTGTACGGCAAAAGATACTTGCTGATAACCTCCTCCCATCAGATAGGTAATTCCGCAGCTGCTTCCTGTGGCAGCTACCACGCATCCGCATAAAGCAGAAAGTCTGCCCAGATGCTGTTTGATATAGATGGCGGTAAGATGGCTGAGGATAAGGGCGCGGGTTAACTCTTCTTCCGATTTGTGGTTATCTTCTGCATAGACTACCACCGGAAGCGTTGCTGCAATGCCTTGGTTTCCGCTGCCGGAATTACTCATGACTGGAATCATGGCTCCTGCCATACGGGCATCGCAGGCAGCTGATGTGTATGAAAGAATGTGGGTGAACGTGTTATCTCCCATTACATAGCGCTCGCTGTGGCTGCTTTTTAGTGTTTTCCCAAGCTCATGACCATACGACCCTTCAAAAGAACGTTCGGCAGCCTGCTTGTTTAAACGCTTAGCCTCAAGGATGAAACTGATTTCTTCAAGTGGGGCAGTGGTGGCAAAATTATATACTTTCCTGAGGTTCAGGTTGATGACCTCGTCTTTATCTTGCGTGCTTTCAGATGTACGTTTGTCGAGTAAGACATGGTCGTTGTGTGCGATAAAGACAAAATTGGTATGCCCTCCACTGATGATGGCTGTAGCTCGGTCGGTTCCGTTTTCGCAGGTGATTTCAATATAAAGTTTTTCCAGTGTATCTTTTTTCAGACCGATTTGGATAGCCTGTGCGTCAATCAGTTTTTTGCCTTCTTCCACTGCTTCGGGCGTACTGTCTTTTAAAACCTCCAACTGGTATTCCGATTTCCCGATTAAAGCTCCTAAGGCGATGGCAATAGGAAGTCCAATCATGCCAGTTCCGGGAATGCCGACTCCCATGGCATTCTTTAAGATATTCGCACTCAGCTGTGCCGTAATTTTCTCCGGACGCTTTTTTAGGGTTTCGGTAGCTTTTGCTACACAAAGAGCTACGGCAATAGGTTCGGTACAACCTATTGCCGGTACTACTTCCCGTTGAATTAAAGCAATAATCTGCTCTCTTTCTGATTTCAACAGTGTATCTTTCATTTTATCAAGTAATTCAAAAAATCATATCTGATGAACTAAAAACCAATTTGTTTATTTTTTGTCTCTATGGTTCTTTAAGCCTGTTTCAAGGAAATCAATATACTTTTGAATATCCTCATCGTAGGAATATGACTTGTTAAGCGGTTTTCCTTCATTGTCAAGTAATACATAGAAAGGCTGTGCGTTAGCTCCGAACTTAGACCGCTGCAGGTAACTCCATTTATCGCCCACAGTGCGCAATGTTCTTTCTGTTCCGTTTTCTGTAACCTTTACGGGTTCCGGTAATTTAGCTTTGTCATCTACGTACAAGGTAATCAGTACATAATCTTCGTTGAGCAACTTATTTACTTTCGGGTCGGTCCATACCGAAAGTTCCATCTTCCGGCAATTCACACAACCGTATCCTGTAAAGTCGATCATTACCGGTTTTCCGTTTTGGCGTGCATACTCCATTCCGGCTTCAAAATCATTAAATTTGGCATGTACTTCATTATTATAAAGATTGAAGTCTTGAGTCTGCATCGGCGGAGCAAAAGCACTTACGGCTTTTAAGGGAGCTCCCCATAAGCCGGGAATCATGTAGACGGCAAAAGCGAGTGAGGCAAGTGCCATGAAGAAGCGAGGTACACTTACTTTGTTGTTATCGTCATCGTGTGGGAATTTGATTTTTCCTAATAGGTACATACCTAACAGGGCGAAAATTACAATCCATAACGCAAGAAATGTTTCTCGATCCAAGATGCGCCATCCGTAGGCAAGGTCGGCCACTGAAAGAAATTTTAAGGCAAATGCCAGTTCAAGAAATCCCAATGTAACTTTAATCACATTCATCCATCCCCCCGATTTCGGCATGGATTTCAGCCATGACGGGAATAAGGCGAATAAAGTAAATGGCAGGGCTAAAGCTAAGGCAAAGCCCAGCATACCCAGTGCAGGGGCGATGACGCTTCCGGTGGTAGATACTTCTACAAGCAGGAATCCGATAATTGGACCGGTGCATGAGAATGAAACCAAAGATAAGGTGAAGGCCATAAGGAAAATACTCAGCAATCCAGTGGTCTGTTCCGCTTTACTATCTACAGCATTACTCCATTTTGAAGGCAAGGTAATTTCGAATGCTCCAAAGAAAGAAGCAGCAAAAACGACCAGCATCAAGAAGAATAAAATGTTAAATATGGCATTGGTAGACAAAGCATTCAGTGCGTTCGCCCCGAAAATCAGTGTGATGGCCAATCCTAAAGTAAGATAAATAACCACAATAGAAGCACCGTATGTACACGCGTCGCGGATCCCTTTTTTCTTGTCCTTTGTGCGCTTAAGAAAGAAACTCACGGTCATAGGAATGATAGGCCATACACATGGAGTGAACAGAGCCAGCAAGCCTCCAACGAATCCAGCAAAGAAGATGTAAAGCCAAGAGTGTGAGTCATTATTGATTTGTTCTCCAAAACTGTTAAGTTCATCGATAACAGGCTTCCAATAGTCTGTTTTTGAAGAAGGCAAGCTGAAAGGAGTCAAAGCTCCGCCGGTTATTTCCTGAATAGCTTCTTTGCTGTCAGTAGTCTCTGAAGCTGTTGTAGGTCCTCCGGTAGCCTCTCCTTTAAATGAAAATTCCACATTCGTAGGAGGGAGACAGTTTTCGTCATTACAAGCTCCATATTGTAGATATCCGGTGACATTATAATTCCCTCCAGTCAGTTTTAGTTTTTGTACAAACACGGCAGTGCCTTCAAAGAAGCGTACTTGCATGCCGAAGATGGGGTCCATCTTCTCAATTTCTTTTCCTCTCGGAGTCAGTTTTCCTATTACCTCAGCTCCTTCAATCTGATCGAGGTTGAAAGTAGCCGAAATCGGACCGTCGTCAGGCAAATCGGTAGAGTAGATGTGCCATCCTTTATCGGCTGTTCCGGTAAAGACGATTTCCACTTCTTGGTTCGAAACTGTTTTCCACTCAGTTTTAAACTTGATTGGTTCTTGGATTTGTGCCCAAATAGGGAGGCACAATACGGCTGTAAAGAGCCAACTTAGTATTACCTTTTTTGTCATTTTGCGTGAATTTTCGGCAAAGGTAGAAAAAAAATAGCAAAAACTATTTGCAGATATAAAAATAAAGTATACCTTTGCATCACTTTTAACAAGGACGCTTTCTTAAAGTAATAGGAAAGTCTTGGAGAGGTGGCAGAGTGGTCGATTGCGGCGGTCTTGAAAACCGTTGTACTGCGAGGTACCGGGGGTTCGAATCCCTCCCTCTCCGCTGAAAAAAGGAGTATGAATCAAGCATCAGCAAGATTCATACTCCTTTTTTTATTCCCAATCATGTAAAATTGAATACTGTGTTTTATTTATGATTTTTTGTTTTTGCTGTTCCGCATGATAAGTTCACCTAATGCACACATAATTCCAGTTACAGGGATATATATCGGCAAGATATAGAATTGTTTGGGTTGCAAGATGATAGTATTCCATTGCAGCAAATATAAAAAAAGGAGGTGCCTCGTGTATGATATGAACCCCGAAAGTTTTTTGTCTAACTTTCGGGGTTCATATCACAGGTACACCTCCTTTTTATGCGAAGTCAGCCTGATGGCTTATTTATTCTTATACATGTTTTCGTAATACTTCTGGTATTCACCGCTTGTCACGTTTTTTACCCATTCCTGGTTGTTCAAATACCATTCGATGGTCTTCACGATACCATCTTCAAATTTGGTTTCAGGATACCATCCCAAGTCGTTGGTGATTTTTGTCGGGTCAATAGCATAACGCTGGTCATGTCCCAGGCGGTCTTTTACGAAAGTAATCAGTGAATCGTTGATCCAGTCGATGCTGATTTGTCCGTCTTCACCGATTTCCTTTTTCTTTAAAGTGTTGCGATATTCAGGGTGTTCAGTCATCAAGCGGTGAATAGTAGCAATGGTCAGCTTAACAATTTCGATGTTTTGTTTTTCGTTATGTCCACCTACATTATAGATTTCTCCATCTTTACCTTGAGTTACTACCATATCAATAGCCTTGCAGTGATCTTCTACATACAGCCAGTCACGTACGTTGGTTCCGTCACCATATACCGGTAAGCGTTTTCCTTCCAAGATGTTTTTGATAATCAGCGGAATCAGCTTTTCCGGGAAATGATATGGACCATAGTTGTTAGAACAGCGTGTAATGGTTACCGGCATTTTATACGTATCACGGTAAGCCATAACAATCATGTCAGCACTGGTCTTTGAGGCGCTGTACGGGCTGTGCGGGCAAAGCGGAGTTTCCTCAGTGAAGAATCCTTCAGCACCCAGTGAGCCATATACTTCATCGGTAGATACCTGATGATAGCGGACCCCTTTTCTCCAAGTAGGATATCCGTTTTCGTCTTTTCCTGTTACCCATGCACGGCGTGCTGCATCCAGCAGATTCTGTGTTCCTAAGATATTGGTCTGCAGAAACAGTTGAGGATTTTCGATACTGCGGTCCACATGGCTTTCGGCTGCAAAGTTGACAATATAGTCAAATTTGTATTCAGCAAACAGCCGGTCGGCTAAATCATGGTCACAAATGTCTCCTTTGATAAAGAAGCAGCGTTCGTTATCCACATCTTTAGCGATGGTTTCTAAATTACCTGCATAGGTGAGCGCATCAAGCACCACAATCTTAATGTCGTCGTATTTTGCTAACATGTATTTCAGGTAATTGGCTCCAATGAAGCCGGCTGCCCCTGTAACTAAATAATTCTTCATGCTTAAGTTTTAATTAGAGTGCTGCAAAGTTCGGAAAGTTTTTCGGAAGTAGCAAGAATTTTGAGATTTTAATCACTTAATTCAATTACTTCAAGGTCGGAAAATGCCCCGTTTTCTATACTGAAACGTACTAACGTACGTACTTTATGAAATCCGTATTTTCCGGCAGCTCCGGGATTGATATGTAACATTCTCAATGTTTTATCGTATTTCACTTTCAAAATATGTGAATGTCCGCTGATAAAAAGCTTGGGTGGACGTACCAGTAAGGTTCCCCGTATGGAAGGGTCGTATTTACCCGGATAACCTCCGATATGTTTCATGATTACATCCGCACCTTCTATAGAGAAGCGGTCGGCTTCCGGGAAAAGGCGGCGGATATCCTGCCCGTCGATGTTTCCATATACGGCACGCAGCTTGCGGAATCCCTGCAACCGTTCTACGACTTCCATGGAGCCGATGTCGCCGGCATGCCATATTTCATCGCAACATTCAAAGTATTTCAGATAGCGGTCGTCCCAATAGCCATGGGTGTCAGAAAGTAGCCCTATTCGTTTCATTGTTTCATTGGTTAGAGTTTAAGTTTTAAGCGACAAAGATACGATAAAATCAAGCTGGATGTTTGGTTAGGTGAGTTTTCCTTTTTGAAGTGATAAAAGGAAGGAAACCTTGGGCGGGGGGATAGGGTTTACCTCCGTTGGAATTGAAGTTTCTGGGAATGATGTTGGGAGTTCTCAATTAAAACTCCTACATTTGTAAGAGAACAATGGGCTGTCTGGTTCTGCAGGGAGCATTAAGTAAACTTTGAGCCTTATTTAATATGGATGCAAACTATCAGTATTTTAATCGTGATATCAGTTGGTTGTCATTTAATTATCGTGTGTTGATGGAGGCAGACGATGATACGCTGCCTCTGTATGAGCGAATCAATTTTATAGCTATTTATTCATCCAACTTGGAAGAGTTCTATCAAGTACGGGTGGCAGAGCATAAAGCGATTGCTTCGGGAGGTCGCAGTGAAGTCATGACGGTAGATGAGGCTCACCGGCTTATTCACGATATTACTGAAATTGTAAATCGTCAGTTAAATGACCGTGTACGTATCTACGAGCAAAAAATATTACCGGCACTTCGGGCTAATCATATTTATTTTTATCAGACCCGCAAAGAACTTCCGGCTTCTTTTCTTCCTTTTGTACACCGTTATTTCATGGAAGAGGTTTTTCCTTATTTGCAGCCGGTAAAGGTGGAAAAGGGGATGGTCTGCACTTTTTTACGTGACAAGCGCTTGTATCTTGCGGTAAGGGTACGGAACCGTGCCACAGGTGAGCTGGCTTACTATCTGTTGAAGATGCCTTACAGTAAGGTTCCTCGTTTCATTGAACTTCCCCGGCGGGGAGAAGATTTTTGTCTGATGTTTCTGGAAGATGTAATAAAGGCGAATCTATATGAAATCTTTGTAGGTTATGAGGTAGATTGCAGTTATTGCTGTAAAACCTCGCGTGATGCCGATGTTTTTGTAGACGATGTACCTAAAGGAGAGATGATTGAGGTGCTGAAGCAAAAAGTAAAGAAGCGTAAAATCGGTGCAATCTGTCGTTTTGTGTATGACCGGAATATGCCAGATGATTTTCTTGCGTTTTTGATGGATGCATTTGGTATCAGTGAAGAAGAACTGGTGCCGGGTGATAAGCATCTTAATTTGCAGGATTTGACCTCTCTGCCTAATCCGAATCCGGAGAAATTATTACCGGTAAAGCCGGCTCCCATGTATCTGTCGGGTTTGCAGGACAAGCATTTCATGTTCAGACGGATTGCGCAAGGTGATTTTATGCTATATTATCCTTACCACAGTTTCGACCATTTTATACATTTCCTTTATGAAGCGGTTGATGATCGGTTTTGCTCGGAAATTTTGCTGACACAATACCGGGTGGCTGAAAACTCGGAAGTGGTCAATGCTTTGATTATGGCTGCACGAAAAGGGAAGAGGGTGACAGTTTTTGTAGAGCTGAAGGCCCGTTTTGATGAGGAAAACAATTTGGCAACAGCCGAGCGGATGCGTAAGGCAGGGATTGAGATTATTTACAGTATTCCGGGACTGAAGGTCCACGCGAAAACGGCATTGGTTGTGCGTCAGACCGAATCGGGGGCTAAGCGTGGCTTTGCTTGTGTAAGTACGGGTAACTTTAATGAAAAGACCTCTAAGATATATGCTGATATTGCTTACTATACGCATAATCAGACGGTGGTAGATGAGCTATATACGCTTTTCCGGCTTTTGCGTGGAGAAATAGCAGAGGGAGTGTTCCGGAAATTACTGGTCGCCCGATTCAATTTGCTTCCTCAACTTCAGAAACTGATTCGTAATGAAATCGCTTTGGCTAAAAAGAAAAAAGGCGGACGAATCATTCTGAAGATGAATGCTCTGCAGGATATGTCGATGATTGAAGAACTCTATCGTGCCAGTGAGGCTGGGGTACAGATTGATTTGATTGTGCGGGGTATATGTTGTCTGATACCCGGACAGCCTTTCAGCAAGAACATCCGGGTAACCCGTATCGTGGATAGTTTTCTGGAGCATGCAAGGGTATGGTATTTTGAAAACGGAGGAAGCCCGAAAATGTTTATCGGTTCACCCGATTGGATGCGGCGGAATCTTTATCGGCGGATAGAGTTGGTTATACCGGTGTCAAACAAAAAATTGCAGCACGAACTGATACATATGCTTGAGCTGCAACTTTCTGATAATGTGAAAGGATATTGGGTCGACAGCCGGTTAACCAACGTACCTAAAAAGAAAGAAGGAGAGCCGGAAGTGCGTGCCCAATATGATTTTTATGCATATTTAAAAGACCATTTATGATTTGTTTTCGGAGATAATAAGCAATTTGTCTCCTTCATGCAGTTCCATTTGTCCGTTGGGAATGATAAATTCGCTTCCTCTTTTTACCAGCATGACCAGATTGCCTTTAGGGATGCTCATGTTTGCCAGTTTGTTTCCTGAGGCAAGCATCTCGGCGGTGAGGGTAATGTCTTCAAGTCGTGTATCTATTTCATCGGGAAGCTCTACCCCGAATTCATTTCCTTCTTTTTCCTGAGGCAAGTCAAGGTGGAGCCATCGGGCGATGCGGGAAATGGTCATTCCCTGCAACAATAAAGAGAGCAGAGTGATAAAAAATACGATATTGAAGAGTTGCTGGGAACCTTCTATGTTTGCCAGTACGGGATAAGTGGCGAAGATAATCGGCACAGCTCCACGAAGACCTACCCATGATATAAACAGGCGGGCACGGTTGGTGAGATTTCTGAAAGGCAAAAGACATAGAAAAACACTGACCGGCCGGGCTATCAATATCATGAATATACCGATAAGCAAGGCTACTCCTGCCACATCAAGCATTTCGTGCGGGTTGACCAGCAGACCTAAAGTGAGGAACATGATAATTTGGAATAACCAAGTCAAGCCTCCCATGAAGGTAGTGATTTCTTTGCGGAATACGAGCTTGGAATTTCCTACAACAACCCCGGCTATATAAACAGCTAAATATCCGTTTCCTTTAAGCTGGTCGGTAATGGTAAATGTAATAAATACGATGCTTAATAGAAGAATAGGATAGAGCGAACTGTTCGATAATCCAATCCGGTTAATCAGCCATACTGAAAATCGTCCGAGAGCATAGCCGATAACTCCTCCGAAGAAAAACTGTATGGTCAGGTCTTTGGCTATGAGTGCCAAACTGAATTCACTTCCGCTTGCTATGATTTGTATCAATGCTATGGTAAGCATATAAGCCATGGGGTCATTACTTCCACTTTCCAGTTCAAGCATGGGGCGGAGGTTTTGTTTCAGCTCCATACGCTGAGAGCGGAGTAAATTAAATACAGAAGCCGAGTCGGTAGACGACATGGTAGAGGCAAGCAATAAGGATGTAAGTAGTGACAATTCTATGTTTGTCTGGTTCCACTGAGAGGTGAAGAAAATGAAAATTCCCGTCAGTAAGGTGGTGAGAAGTACGCCAGCCGTAGAAAGCAGGATGCCCTGCGTCAATACGGGCCGGATGTCTTGCATTTTGGTATCCATTCCTCCTGAAAAAAGGATAATGCTCAAGGCAAGCATACCGATAAACTGTGCATCCGAAGCACTGTCGAATTGCAGCCCGAGCCCGTCACTTCCGAAAAGCATACCGACAATCAAGAACAGCAACAAGGTGGGGATACCAAAGCGATATCCGGTTTTACTGATTAGAATACTTGAAAAGATAAGTATCGAACCGATAAGTAAGATGTTTTCTGCGTTAAAAAGCATAAGTCTAATTTGTATTATTTTTCCGCAAAGTTAAAAAATAAATCAGGCTTTTGATGGGTTTTCGGTGAAAATCAATCCTTTCTATTTGTTGTCTGTTCTTCTTTATTTGGGATGGAAAAATCTGCGTCTGCAAAGAGGGCGGCAAGCCCTGACACCTGCTTTAACCGTAGCAGCTCATCTTTGTCCATTCCAATGTTTTTCATAATCCATTCGTCGGACATTCCTGCATGAGTCAGTTCTGCCACGATGTGTATGAGAGTTTTGGCTAGTGTAGGGTGGCGTGTAGGGGAGTGTAGGGTGCAGGGCTTACCTACACGTCTCATGCACTGACTTCTTTGTATTCCTTTGATGGAATCAATCAAAAAAGAATGTTTGAGTGACAAACAAACCTCTTGTTTTGTTGTTTATGTTCATATTGTTTAGTATATTCGTAAAATAAAAAAGATGATATGAAACCTTTTAATTATGCAGTTGTAAGTAGCATTTGTGCTTTGATTATCGGAATTATGCTGGTGGTATGGCCCGATGTTGCCGTTAATTATTTGGTAATAACCATTGGTGTGTTATTTTTGTTGCCGGGTTTGCTTGGTATTTTTTCTTATGCTCTGTATATGAGAAAACAAGCACCGGGCGGTGGAAATTCTTTTCCTGTTGCGGCATTGGGAAGCACCTTGTTCGGGCTGTGGCTCATTGTAATGCCGGCATTTTTTGTGGGTATATTAATGTATGTATTAGGGGTGTTGCTGGTACTGGCTGGTTTAAATCAGTTGGTAAACTTTGCGGCAGCACGCTCATATATGCAGGTTCCTTTGGGTGTTTACCTTATTCCTTCCTTGATACTGATTGCAGGCCTGACAGTTTTGTTTAATCCGTTTGAGGCGGCTACCGTTCCCTTTGTTTTGTTGGGGGGATCAGCCATCGTTTACGGGCTGACAGATTTGGTACGTTTGTTGCGTTTCCGTAAGAAGCAAGGTGAAGTGGAAGAGATTAGTTGAATGGCAGTGATTGGGTATCCGAAATGACTGGACCATGGCATCACGATAAGCAACAGGGTATATGATTAGCATATATCCTGTTTTTTATTTGTGTCTGGACTCTCGGAATATCGGTGGAAATGTGGGGCTTGGCAGGTTCAGATTTGAGAGGAAACTACCTGCATGTAACATACATGAATAAAAATGTTCGTTTTGTGATAATTGCCTTTAAAGATGTAATATATGAGTGTATATTATGTAACATGAGGATTGATATATCCCTAAAAATGCTGTACTTTTGTTTGAGGTGACCGGTTGGGCATGAACTGATAAAAGGTACATCCTATGAAACACTACACGGTTCCGGCTTTTCATCCGGAGGTTCCGGCTTTTACCGTGTCAGAGGAGAGCACTGCGCTTCTGTGCCGGCACAGAAGGCCGACGGGTTTAACCGGGATTGTTGGACATTAGAGTATTAATCTGCATAATCCTTTGAATCCGTATCAGAAAACTGAAGCAGAAACCATTGCCTGGTCAGAAGGAATGAAGAGTTTTCAGTCGCCGCAGACAGGTGTGTTTGTAACGGCTTTACGTGATCGAGCATTCTTGAAGGTGCGTGAGGTAGATTTTGGAACTGAAGGTGCCACTCGCTTTGCAGCTCGTTTGGGTACAACTCATAATGAAGAGGTTCGGATGGAAGTCCGTCTGGATAGTAAAGACGGTCCGTTGATGGCAACAATAAAGGTGCCACGTACCGGAGGAGGTGAACGCTGGCGTTTGGTGGAAACAGAAATTCCAAAAGTAAAAGGTATCCACGATCTTTATTTCATTTTTACGGGCAAGGTACCTAAAGACCTGGCTTACTTTGATTATTGGAAAATGATGAAGTGATAGTTGGTTGGTATGAAGTTTGATTAAACAGCAAATTAGATTAGAACAATGAAAAAAAGAGTAATGTTAGGAGCCATGATGGCTCTATGGGGGGTGAGTGCTTTTGCACAAGATTCCAATTTCCATATTTATTTGTGTTTAGGACAATCGAATATGGAAGGAAATGCCCGCTTTGAACCGCAAGATACATTAGGCGTAGATGAGCGTTTCCGTGTGTTTCAAGCTGTGGATTGTTCGGATTTGAATCGCCGGAAAGAACAATGGTATACAGCTGTTCCTCCTTTGGTGCGCTGTGATACGGGACTGACTCCGGTAGATTATTTTGGGCGTACAATGGTTGAGAACTTACCGGAAAATATACGTGTAGGAGTGGTTTGTGTGGCAGTGGCAGGCTGTAAAATTGAATTGTTTGATCAAGATACCTATCAGGCTTATGCTGTCGATGCTCCTGATTGGATGAAAGAACGGATTGAAAAATATGGAGGTAACCCCTATGCTCGCTTGGTTGAACTGGGACAGAAGGCACAAAAGGAGGGGGTAATCAAAGGTATTTTGCTTCATCAGGGAGAGTCGAATACCAACGACAGCATTTGGCCTCAGAAGGTGAAAAAGATTTATGATAATCTGCTGAGTGACTTAAGTTTAAAACCAAATTCGGTACCTCTTCTTTCAGGAGAAGTGGTCAATGCCGATCAAGACGGGCAGTGTGCCTCTATGAATGAGATTATAGCTACTTTGCCTGAGGTGATACCGAATGCTCATGTCATTTCCTCAAAGGGATGTACAAGTGTGGAAGATAAATTGCATTTCAGTGCGGAAGGTTACCGCGAATTAGGGAAGCGTTATGCAAGGAAGATGCTTTCTTTATTAGGGCTGTAAAATAAAAGACTCCGGTTTCATAAGTTCATGAAAGCCGGCTGTTGATAATGTCTGGCTGGTCGCTGGAAATTTTGTCGGCAGATAAGCCAGTCGGTTGTGAAACTGAAGACAATGAATAGATAGGTTTGTAAAAAGTACCAGGATGCTCATTCCATTCTGGTAAAAAAGAAGAGCCGTATCCTTGCTCTCATATTGAGGTTGGGATAGGGCTCTTTCTTGTAATGATAAGTTTGGTTTTAGGTTATTTTACTTCCAATACTACGATTGATTTGGCAGGCAATTTGATTTTCAAGCCGTCTTTTGTAATTTTAGCACCTTTGAAATCTTTCGGGGCTACTACATTGCTGTTTTCAAAAGAGTTGTAGTCATCAATTTTGTTTGAAGTCAAGATACGTCCGCTTACTGACTTAGCTTTTACATCGTCTAAAGTAAGCGTAATGTCTTGTTCTTCGTCCAAATTGATGTTTGATAAAGAAATATGGATAACTCCGTCTTTGTTGCGTGATGCAGTGGCGCTGACCATCGGAACAATTCGGTTGTCACGTACGATTTCGCGTTCGCAGGTTACATCGAGAGGCAGGTAAGTAGCATCCTGATGTACGTTGTACATTTCAAATACGTGATAAGTCGGGGTTAACACCATTTTATCGTCCTTAGTCAGAATCATAGACTGAAGTACGTTTGCAATCTGTGCAATGTTGGTCATCTTGATACGGTCTGTATATTTGTGGAAAATATCCAGTGTGAGTGAAGCAACAAATGCATCGCGCAAGGTGTTTTGCTGATACAGGTGACCTCTGATGGTTCCCGGTTCTTCGTCCCACCAAGTACCCCATTCGTCAACCATCAAGCCAACCCGTTTCTGTGGGTCGTATTTGTCCATGATGTCCATGTGACGTTTCAGTACGTCTTCAATTTCGCGGCATTTACCTACAGTCCAGTAATAATCTTCAGTAGTAAAGTTGGTTGCAGAACCTTTGCTTCCAGTCCATCCCGGCACGGTGTAATAATGCAAGGAAAGTCCGTTCATCTGACCGGCAGCTTTCTGCATCAGCACTTCCGTCCATCTGTAATCATAATCGCTGGCTCCACTGGCAATTTTAAACAGTTGGTTACCGTCATAGTTACGGCAGTAAGTTTGGTAGCGGCGGTATAAGTCTGCATAATATTCAGGAAGCATGTTACCTCCACATCCCCAGCTTTCGTTACCCACGCCAAGGTATTTTACTTTCCATGGTTTTTCACGGCCGTTTTCTTTTCTCAGCTTAGCCATCGGGCTTCCTTGTTCGGAAGTCATATATTCCACCCATTTGGCAAGTTCTTCCACAGTACCGCTTCCCACGTTACCGCTGATGTAAGGTTCGCAACCTAACATTTCGCACAGATTGAGGAATTCATGAGTACCGAAACTGTTGTCTTCAACCGTTCCACCCCAGTTATTGTTTACCATTCTCGGACGGTTTTCACGTGGACCGATACCGTCCATCCAGTGATATTCATCGGCGAAACATCCTCCCGGCCATCTTAATACGGGCACTTTCAGTTTTTTCAGTGCTTCGAATACGTCAGTACGGTATCCTTTGATATTAGGGATGGAAGAGTTTTCACCAACCCATAGTCCACCATATATACAAGTTCCGAGATGTTCGGCAAACTGACCATAGATTTCTTTGTTGATAACTTGTTTCCCTTGTTCAGGGTGAATGGCTACAGTGGCTTTCTGCTGTGCGAACAGAGGCATTGAGGCGCAGAGAGCTAAGCCTAAGATTGCATTTTTCATACCTATAAATATAATATTATAATAATTAGTTTTTTGGTAATCTGATTCTGCAGTTTCGAATAAAAAGCCGTCAGAATTCTGTAGGCAAAAGTAGGGAAAAAAACGGTTTGAGAAGTGGACAAAATGAATATTTAGGTGGACAAAAGGAAACTTTTCAAAAAAAATCGGGGATTTCATTTATCTTTGCATCGCAAAAATGGATGTATGATATGAAAAAACGTACCTTGGTTATGATTTTGAGCGTGCTTTCCGTTATGGCGTGCTCTTGCATTGTTTTTTGTTATTATCTGATGAGTCATCCTTTCCGTTCTGCTCATTTGATTTATGTGGATGCGGATGATACGGTGGATTCGGTGTATGTGAAGTTGGAAAAGAACTTGCAGCCATCCTGTCTGACCGGATTAAAATGGATGGTTGCACTAAAGGGATATTCCGTTCGTACGGGTGCATACCGGTTAGGTCCCGAAGTGTCCTCCTTGACTGCTTACCGTACTCTTGCCAACGGACACCAGACTCCGGTCAATTTGGTTATCCCCAGTGTGCGCACACTGGAACAGCTGGCACGTACGGTTTCCCGTCAGATTATGGCAGATTCGGCAAACATCGCTTCATTATTAAACGATAGTGCGTTTTGTGCCGGCTTGGGGTATACTAGCGAAACATTGCCGGCTCTATTTATACCCAATACTTATCAGGTTTATTGGAATATGTCTCCGAAAAGTCTGATGGAGCGTATGAGAAAGGAACATATGCGTTATTGGACTGAGGAACGGAGGATGAAGGCTCAGAAGCTTGGGCTGACAGAAATTGAGGTGAGTACATTGGCCTCCATTGTGGAAGAAGAAACTGCGGTCAATGCTGAAAAGCCGATGGTTGCGGGACTGTATTTGAACCGTTTGAAAAAGGGAATGCCCTTGCAAGCCGATCCTACCATTAAATTTGCTTTAAGGGAATTTGGGTTGAAACGCATTCTTTATAAGCACTTGGAGGTGGAAAGTCCTTATAATACGTATAAATACCCTGGACTTCCTCCCGGTCCTATCCGTATCCCTTCTATCTCTGGTTTGGAAAGTGTGTTGAATCCTGCCTCTCATGGTTTTTTGTATATGTGTGCGAAGGAGGATTTTTCGGGAACTCATAATTTTGCTGTAACGCTTTCACAGCATGCGGTAAATGCTCGCCGGTATCAGGCTGCTCTCAATAAGTGGCAACGTACGCATAAATAGTTTTTAGACTTAGCACGACCGTGCGGGTGTAAAGCAAAAAGGTGACAAGATTTAATCATGCCTGAAAGATTGGCATTCAAAATCTTGTCACCTTACTTTATATCCTGTTATTGGGTTTTTCCGTCAACAGGTTCTTTGTGTTCCGTTTATTCTAATCCATGAATCAGATGAATCATTTGTTCTCCCAGACCAATGGTGTATCCGTGTGATTCGAATACGATGCGGTTGAATGTATCAGCGATGATAAATACCGGGAGCTGTCCTCCGTTGGCTAATTTCATGTTATCGGCTATCATCTTACGGATTTTTCCATCTGTATCAATTCCGAATACAGCGGTTGAAGGAAGATTCGGGAAATCTTTCCGGTTAAACTTCCGGTAAGCCTCTTCATCGGTAAATAAGAGCAAGAGTGTACGTCCCCATTTTTCAAAATCATCTTTTTTGATTTCAATGTCTTTTAAAGCATGGTTGGTTGGTTCTTGACCTACACCCAATACGCCAACGATGTAATAGCCTCTTCCGGTTGTTGCCAATACGCTGGTTTCCTCTTTTGTCTGAGCCAGAGTAAACCTCGCTTCTGAATCAAAGTTTCCGATTACCCGGATTTCTTCAGAATTATCGCGCATCTTCAGTTGAACTTTTGAGGTTTTTCCTTCTTCCACGTTAAAGAATGAAATATTACTCAGTACACTTCCGTTAGCCAGTCGGTTGCCTGAAACCAGCATGTAATATCCGGTTTCCATTTTGGCTCCTTTTTTGAGAAGCGACTCCCAAGTGGTGTTTCCTTCCGGATAATTTTGCAGCTGGAAGGTACCGTTGTTGAATTTCGACAAGCTGAAGTGGCTGTAGTATTTCGGATTGCTCAAGCGGGGAATCGGCTGATAGTTAGCCTGTAGAGTTCCTTCCGATGGTTTGGTGCTGATGGCTGCTTCAAAGTCCACTTTTACCGGTTCGTTATTTTGTCTGTAATAAACATTTCCATTGACTTCATCTTTCCAAGCCGGAATACCTAAACTGCGTGCTACAGCCACAAAGAAGATTTCGCGTGAGCCCGTGTCGGTAACTCGGCTGCGCCATACTCCTTCAGGTGAGGTCTTCGTAAACAGTGTGTTCAGGTCGTCGCGGATAATCAAGCTGTCTTTGCACCAGTTTACCAATGTTTGAGGTGATTGGGTAAACTTCTCTGCTAATTCAGCCGGGATGTTTTTTTGCAGGTACGAGCGGTAAGGGGTCAGCATTTCTGCTGCAATGCGCGGAGCAAGAACTTCGGTAATGCTGGCCTTTGAGTCGGTATTGTATAAGTGATCTTCCAAAATAGTGCATGGTGTATCACGCAAATCTTTGTCGGATACTGTGCTTAACAACTCAAGTGCGCGTAATCCCATGTTTTTCTGTGAAGCATTTTTCAGGAACTGCATGATGTCGGCATAGTTTCCTCTTGATTTCAGAATGAATTCCGTGGTCTGTTTGGGGTCTAAGCTTTGTTTCTTGGCAAAAGTTTCAGCTTGTTCTGCTGTCGGAAATCCGTTGACGTATGCATTACGTATCGAGTCTTCCAAATTCATGCGTCGGGTGTTTTCTGCACGCTGCTCATCAGTCACTTCAGGAAGATTTACCTTCTCTGCCGGAGGTACGATGTTGAAAGGCAAGGTAAAGTTGTCACCCGGCTGATGATCCAGCACAACTGTGATTTGTTTCTCTTTTCCGAATGAAGCCTTCTGGAATCCGAATCTTCCGTTTTGTGAAGCATAAACCAACATATCGCCGATGCCGGCTGAGAGTGAGGCATGTCCGTTTTCATCTGTGGTTTTGCGAGCTACTGTATAAAATTCAGCATAATTGTAGATTTTAAATTCCACGTTGGCTCCTTTCACCGGATGATTATTGGCATCTTTTACGAGTACTTCCAATAGGGCACTTTCTCCGTAGTTGTCGATAATATTAATTTCGGTATAGTTGGCAGTTTGTTTCATTACGTCTTCCGGTCCATTGTAAGCTCCAAACACTTTCGTGTGCATCAGCATACCGCGGCTTGCCGGAGCATTAAACCATCCCAGATTCAATACCGGTTCGGGTTCACAAGCTCCCAGGAAGAACCATTTTCCGTCTACCCAAGCTTCTACCCAAGCATGATTGTCATCTGTGTGTGCCCAGCGGGGAGTATAAACCTGACGTGCCGGAATACCTACCGCACGCAGTGCAGCAACGAGGAAGGTTGACTCTTCCCCACAACGTCCGTATGCTGTTTTTACTGTAGCCAGCGGTGCACTGGTCCGGCTGTCAGATGGAGTATATACCACTTTTTCATGACACCAGTGGTTTACTTCCAGCACCGCATCGCGGGTAGAAAGGTCTTTGATACGTGGCATGAGCTCATTATAAAACACTTCGCGGGCGTTATCTAAATTCTCATTGTTTACACGAACCGGCAGTACGAAGTGGCGGAAAATCATGTCGGGTATGTTTTTTCCCCATGATGTGTTTTCCCGGGTTTGTAACGCCAGACGAACGTTATTTAAATAAAAATCTCCGGAATAGTCGGCAATATCTCCGGGAGTCATATAGGCATAGAGAAACATCATGGCCTCGCGTTCTGGTTGTGTCATGGTGTTGTTTTCAAAGATAGAGAACAAGTCCCCTTGAGTAAGAATCTCCTGCTTCTTGGCAAAGTCATCTTCTACTTTGGCCCGATAGTCTGTCTCTTTAAGAAAATGGTCAGAAGAGCAGGCAACCAAGATAAGCATAATGATAAGGCTGGTTAAATAGATAATGTGTCTTGTCATAAATGGTTTTGTTTGATTGGCTTAAAAATCAGTCAATATAAAATCTGTATAAAAAAGTGTCGGGTTGATGTAAAAAAACAAAAGTCACAAAAGCACAGAACGATTTAATGGAACCAGTAAATAGAATCTGCGTTTTGTGACTCTGTATTAAATGTCATTGTCCTGACATCTATTCTTTCTTTTTCGAATCAATCAGAAAGGTTTATATTCAACGAAAGCTTCCATTGCTTCATAACATGCCAGTCCGAGGTGGTCATATAATGAGGCAGTACCGCGATTTCGGTCTTCACTTCGTTGCCAGAATAAACGTTCGTCATTTCCTAAGAAGGGAGCACTTTCCATTTGTGACTGGTGCTTTAATATAGAGTTACGTTTTGCACGCAGTTCTTCTGGACTCAGAGGAACTGCCATTTCGATGTTCTCAATTTCCCATTCTGCCCAAGCTCCGCGATACATCCAGATTCGGCAGTCGTTCAGCCATTCTGCGTTTGCATTCTTTTCTTCATCAATTGCAGCAAAGACCGCATCGGTACAAACTCGGTGCGTACCATGTGGGTCAGCCAGGTCGCCTGCTACATAAATCTGATGAGGCTTCACTGTGCGCAGCAATTCCTGTACGATGTTTACATCGGCTTCGCTGATCGGGTTTTTCTCAATCTTACCGGTCTCATAGAAAGGCAAGTCAAGGAAGTGGCAGCGGCTTAAGGGGATATTGTTGTAAGTACATGCTGTTCTGGCTTCGCCTCGGCGAATCAATCCTTTAATGGTTAAGATGTCGCGCGTATCTAAGTCACCTTCTTTCTTTTCAGAGAAGAACTTCTTGATTTCAGCATATTTATCTGTAATCACCTTGTCTGCTTCCTCTCCGAAAAGCTGGTTGAATCCATTGATAAAGTGCATGAAACGAACCACTTCTTCATCGCCTACGGCAATGTTTCCCGAGGTTTCATAAGCCACGTGTACTTCATGTCCCTGCTGAACCAAACGGCGAAGCGTTCCACCCATAGAGATTACATCGTCATCCGGATGCGGAGAAAATACGAGTACGCGTTTCGGGAAAGGTTTGGCACGTTCCGGGCGATACGTATCATCAGCATTCGGTTTACCTCCCGGCCATCCCGTAATGGTGTGTTGCAGGTCGTTGAATACCTTGATGTTTACATTGTAAGCCGATCCGTAAAGAGCCAGCAATTCACTTAAGCCATTTTCGTTATAATCTTTATTGGTAAGCTTGAGAATAGGCTTGTTCAGTAAACTGCATAGCCATGCGATGGCACTTCTGATAAGCTTGTCGTTCCATTCGCAGTTGGTAACAAGCCAAGGACGCTGTATACGAGTCAGGTGAGCCGCAGCAGCCAAGTCAATGTAAACCGTAGCATTGGTATGAAGTTGCAGGTAAGAAGCAGGCAATGTATCGCTTACCTTATCTTCTACCGCTTTTTTGATAATGTCAGCTTTTTCCTCTCCCCATGCCAATACGTAAATTTTGCGTGAGGCAAGAATCGTACTTATACCCATGGTGATAGAGCATGGAGGAAGGTTGTCTACTCCTATATTGCGAGAAGATTCTGCACGCGAAGTAGCATCAATCAAGATCAGGCGAGTAGTAGAACTGGCATGTGATCCCGGTTCGTTCATACCGATGTTTCCCTCGCGGCCGATACCCATCAAGGCAATATCAATACCACCGTAAGTTTGAATGCGCTGTTCGTACAGACGGCAATGGTCAATGATAGCATCCTGAGTAATGCTTCCATCCATGGTAAAGATATTCTGTCTGTCTATATCTACCTGTGAAAGGAACAACTTAGTCAAGTGAGCGAAACTGCTTCCGGCTCCTTCGGTAAGCGGATAGTATTCATATAGATTGAAGATGATAACGTTACGGAAACTTACTCCTTCATCTTTATGTCGGCGAATCAATTCAGTAAAGAGGGGGCGGAGTGAAGCACCGGTTCCAATAGCAATCGTACAGAACTTACCCTCGCGTTGTCTTTCCTGAATCTTGGCAATCACTTCGTCTGCAATTTGCAGCGTTCCTTCTTCCATCGTTTCGAAAATATTGGTAGGAATCTTTTCCAAACGAGTCAGCACAGAGCGCTCTACGGCATTCTCCACCTTATAATAGCGTGGAGAAACTCTGTTTAAAGAAATTTGTGAACTGAGATTTGTTCTCATAAATGTACGTTGATTAAATCAAGTTGTCTTTTTCAATATCTTTGAAGTATTTGTAGGTACCGACTTTCAGTTCATCGGTTGCAGCTTCATCACATACGATGATACCATGCTGATGCATTTGCAAGGCACTGATTGTCCACATCTGAGTGATGCCGCCTTCCACTGCGTGCTGCAAAGCACGGGCTTTGTTGTGTCCGTTGCAGATAATCAGTACTTCGTGTGCCGACAATACAGTACCCACACCAACAGTCAAAGCAGTTTTGGGTACTTTGTTCACGTCGTTGTCGAAGAATCGTGAATTGGCAATAATGGTATCAGTCGTTAATGTTTTGATACGGGTGCGAGAAGAAAGAGAAGATCCTGGTTCGTTGAAAGCAATATGACCGTCGGGACCGATACCTCCCAAGAACAAGTCGATGCCACCGAATTTTTCAATTTCTTTTTCGTAGTTCAAACATTCTTCTTCCAAATCAGCAGCATTACCGTTCAGAATATGGATGTTTTCTTTGCAGATATCAATATGGTTAAAGAAGTTGTTGAACATGAATGTGTGGTAGCTTTCCGGATGTGATTCAGGAAGACCAACGTATTCATCCATGTTGAATGTAACTACGTTTTTAAATGATACAACTCCTTTTTTGTTCAGTTCAATCAGTTCTTTGTACATACCAAGTGGTGAAGAACCGGTAGGCAAGCCTAAAACAAACGGTTTTTCTTTGCTTGGATTAGCAGAATTGATTTTATTTGCAACATAATTAGCTGCCCATTTTGACAATGACTGGTAGTCGGGTTCAATAATTACTCTCATGGTTGTTGTGTTTTGGGGTTAATTTTTATATTCTACATCCGCAAAGATATTAAGGATTATGTAGATTGACAAGTAAAAAAAGAATTTTCTGTTTTAGCTTTGAATTATTAAATAAAATCATTAATTTTGCTGCACTTAGCATAAAATATAGGTATGGGACAAGCACTATTGGCGGATATTCAGAAAGGATTGAAAGGTGCGTTGATGAAGCAACGCATCATTACCCGTTTGATTTATACGGGATGTACTACGATTACTGATCTATCGAAAAGCATGGGTCTAAGCGTGCCTACGGTTACGAAATTTATAGACGAAATGTGCGCAGAAGGTTATGTGAAAGATTGTGGTAAGTTAGAAACTGCGGGCGGGCGTCACCCCAGTCTTTACGGGTTGAATGCTGATTCGGGATACTTCATTGGAGTAGATTTGAAAAAAGATTCACTCAGTCTGGCGTTGATAAACTTTAAGGGGGATGTTTTAAAGATGAAAATGAAAGTTGATTTTGTACTTGAAAACACCCTTGAATGTGTAGATCGTTTGGCTAATGAAATCAAATCTTTCATTCAGTCTTTAAAGGTAAATCATTCTAAGATTTTAAATGTTTGTATCGGAATGAGTGGTCGGGTTAATCCAGAAGCCGGATATAATTATACACGTTTGAACTTCGGTGATGATTATCCTATTGCTTCCCTGCTGACTGAGCGTGTGGGTTGTAATGTATGCATTGATAACGATAGTCGTGCGATGGCATACGGAGAGTTTATGAAGCAAACCACTCAGTTGGAAAAAAGTCCCAAGAATTTGATTTTTATCAATGTGAACTGGGGATTGGGTATGGCCATTATTTTTGATGGGAAATTATATAATGGCATGTCGGGATTTTCCGGTGAGTTCGGACATAACTATGGATATGACAATCAGGAAATCTGTGATTGCGGAAAAAGGGGATGTATTGAGACTGAAGTATCGTGCTCGGCTCTTTACCGTAAGTTTATAGAACGGCTTAGAGAAGGAGAAAATTCGATTCTGACGCGCGAAAAATCTATCGATGAGATTACGGTTGATGACATTATTTCTGTAGTTGAGCGTGAAGATGTGCTGGCCATCGAGCTGGTTGAAGAAATCGGAGCGAAGTTAGGTCGCCATGTAAGTGATTTGATTAATATATTCAATCCGGAGCAAGTGATTATCGGCGGAGAACTTTCACGTGCCGGAAACTATCTGCTTCCTCCGTTGATTTCGGCTGTACGCCGTTATACTTTGAATCTCATGTATCCGGGTTCAGGTATTGTGCTTTCTGAGTTAAAGGAAAAAGCGAATGTAGTCGGTTCGGCTTTATTGGCGCGAAGTAAACTTTTCGCTTTGGAATAAGGTATAGTAAAAAGAGTAATTTAATACTTTCAAATAATCAATTTCCCCCTGTTGCAAGTGTATTGCGGCAGGGGGAATTTCTATTATAAGTTACTTAATCTTTTCTCGAATCTTGCTAAGATAGGCACGCATTCCTTCCGAGTCTTTATTGCTGATGATATTAAGCAATTCGTTTAGTTCGGTTCGGATGCCTTCCACTTGAGCCGGAGTGCGGGGATTGAAAAGAATTTCCTGAAGCAGAAAATCATCCTCATTTAATACCCCCTTGGCTATTGCCATATGGCGTTTAAAGGTGGTACCCGGAGCATCCTGGTGTTTCATTACTGCGGCAAAGACAAATGTGGAGACAAAAGGGATAGACAAAGAATAGGCTACCGTTTCATCATGCTCTTCAAATGTGTATTCAAAGATATTCAGTCCGAGGCGTTGATACAAGTCTTTGAAGAATATTTTACCCAAGTGGTCACCTTCTTTGATGATGATGGCATTTTCTGAGCTCAGTTTGTCAAGATTGGCAAATGTAGGACCAAACATCGGGTGGGTGGAAACATAGCGGAACCCACTGCTTTCATAAAATTCTTTCAGACCAGTCTTTACCGAGGCAATATCGCTTATGATACAGTCTTTAGGTAATACGGGCAGTACCTGACGGAATGCGTCGAGCGTATATTTTACGGTGGCAGCATTGATAACCAGTTCCGGTTTAAATTCAGTAATTTCTTCCAGCGTAGTAAAGCGATAGCAGTTATACATGAAGCGCAGGCGTTGCGGGGCTATGTCGTATACTGCTGTTTCGTGCTCAAAACTTAAAACGTCTGTAAAGAAGGAACCCATTTTACCGGCTCCGAGAATTAATATTCGCATATCTTTTTTCCTACTTTTTTATTTGTTGATTATTTCCATTTGCTGTCGTACGCTTTCTTCATGAATGGACTCAAATACTTGCTTTACAAAGTCGGCATCCATACCGCAGAGTGAGCCTTGCGCTCCGCGTTTGTCCAGTATTTCATTGTAACGTCCTGTCTGGAGAATGGTCATGCTGTGTTCCTTTTTAAATGTCCCGATTTCACGGCACACACGCATACGTTTTGCCAATATTTCCATCAGTTCGTTGTCACACTCATCAATCTGACGTCGAAGCTCGTTCAGGTTTTCAGTGCTCTGATGCTCTCCTCGGATAACCAGCAAGTTCAGGATGTAACTCAACACATCCGGAGTTACTTGCTGAGCAGCGTCACTCCATGCACAGTCCGGATTGCAGTGAGACTCTACGATTAATCCGTCGAATCCCAAGTCCATTGCCTGCTGACAGAGTGGGGCGATGAGTTCCCGTTTTCCTCCGATGTGGCTGGGGTCGCATATTATAGGTAAGTTCGGTATACGGCGGCGCAGTTCGATAGGAATATGCCACTGAGGCAGGTTGCGGTATATTTTTTTGTCGTACGAAGAAAATCCGCGGTGGATTGCTCCCAAACGTTTCAGTCCGGCATTGTTGATACGTTCCAAGGCTCCAATCCAAAGTTCGAGGTCTGGGTTGACCGGATTTTTGACATAAACAGGTATATCTACTCCTTTCAGTGCATCAGCTATTTCCTGTACAGCAAACGGATTGGCTGTAGTGCGGGCACCTATCCATAGGATATCAATTCCTGCCTTCAAAGACTCATACACATGTTTGGCAGTAGCAACTTCGGTTGATACATACATGCCGGTTTCTTTCTTCACTTCTTTCAGCCATGCCAGACCTTCTACACCGATACCTTCGAAGCCTCCCGGTTTGGTGCGCGGTTTCCAAATTCCGGCACGGAATATTTTAATACCTTTATCAGCCAGCTGTTTTGCTGTTGACATAACTTGTTCTTCTGTTTCTGCACTACACGGTCCGGCGATGAGCAACGGACGTTCCTGTGATACGTTTTCCAATTCAATGGGTTGTAAATCGAGTTCCATATGCTTTGAGTTTTTAAGTTCTTAAGTTTTTTAGTTTGTTATTTGAGGGCGATAGTTTTGATTCGTTTCAGCGCTTCTGCCAGTTTTTCTTCCTTTGCGCAGAGGGAGATACGTATGTATCGTTTTCCGTTGCTTCCGAAGATAAAGCCTGGGGTGATGAATACGCGAGCCTCATGCAATACTTTTTCGGTCAGCTCCTCTACATCTTGGTAAGAGTCAGGGATGCGTCCCCATAAGAACATGCCCACCTGATTCGGGTCGAAGGTACATTGTAAGGTATGCATAATTTCTTCAGCCAGTCTGCGTCGGCGGGCATACACTTCAATGTTGGCTTCCTGATGCCATTCGGCACTGTTGTGGTAAGCTTGAGCTGCAGCCAGCTGCAGGGGGCGGAATGTTCCTGAGTCGATGTTGCTCTTTATCTTTAAAATCCATTGGACAAATGTTGCATTCGTTGCCAGCATCCCCACGCGCCATCCCGGCATATTGTGACTTTTGCTCATTGAATTAAATTCGATGCAGCACTCCTTGGCTCCCGGCACATTCAAGATGCTGATAGGCTTTGAGTTGAGGATGAAACTGTAAGGATTGTCATTCACAATGACAAGGTTATGCCGTTTGGCAAAGTCGACCAACTTTTCATATAGTTCTAAAGTAGCATTGGCTCCGGTCGGCATGTTCGGGTAATTCGTCCACATAATCTTCACGCGGCTCAAGTCCATTTTCTCCAACTCCTCGAAGTCGGGTTGCCAGTGGTTATCTTCCCGCAGGTTGTAATTAACGATTTCACTTCCCAGTATTTTGTTCAGTGAAGTATAAGTGGGGTATCCCGGGTTGGGAACCAGTACTTGGTCGCCCGGATTTACCAACGCCAATGTTACATGAAGAATTCCTTCTTTTGAACCGATGAGTGGCTGAATTTCCGTTGCCGGGTCTAACTCTACATGATACCAGCGCTTGTACCAGTCGGCCATGGCCTCGCGAAGTTCGGGAATTCCCACAGTAGGTTGATAGCCATGTGCATCGGGCTTTTGTGCATTTTCACATAACACCTTGATGGTTTCTTCCGAAGGAGGCAGGTCCGGACTTCCGATACCCAGGCTGATTACATTCTTTCCTTCGGCATTCATGCGTGCCACTTCCTTCAGTTTGCGGCTGAAGTAATATTCGCTTACATTAGCCAGCCGTTCGGCAGGCTTTATATCATAGAGTTGATTCTCCTTCTGCATATTCTCCTAATATTTTAAGTTCTTTGGTCAATGGGGTTACGGCATCAATCGCCTGTTTGTATCTTAAATAGTCACTGAACATCACATCCACATAGAACATATATTCCCATTCGCGTCCGATGATGGGGAGTGACTGGATTTTGGTCAGGTTTATTTTATAGAATGAAAAGATGGATAAAACCTGCGACAGGCTTCCTTCGCTGTGGGGAAGGGAAAAAACGATGTTGGCTTTATTCACTTTGTCCCGATTCTTCAGTTCGTCAGCCCTCCATGGGTCGCAAACCACAAGGAAGCGGGTAAAGTTATGCTTGTTTGTTTCGATTCCTTCCTGCAGGATTTTCATACCATACAACTCGGCTGCATATTTAGAGCAGATGGCGGCATGTCCTTTCAGTCCCTTTTCCTTGATGTCGCGTGCACTTCCGGCGGTGTCTTCTGTTTCTACCACCTTTAGTTGCGGGTGCTGTTGCAGAAATTCGCGGCATTGCGCCAAGGCTACCGGATGAGAGTTGACTTCCGTCAGTGTTCCCCAGTCTTCTCCGGGCAGGCACATAATGCTGTGGCTGATGCGGAGCTTATGTTCACCTATGATCGTAGCACCGCTGTCGCGCAAGAGTTCGTAGTTATGGAGCAGGCTTCCGGCGATGGTATTTTCTATGGCAATCATCCCGATAACATTGCTGTCGTGGCGGATAGAACTGAACACTTCTTCGAACGTGTTGCAGCAAATCAACTCTATTTCTTCGTCGTTGAAGTATTTGTGGGCGGCAATATCGTGGTATGATCCGGGAACTCCCTGTATGGCTATTCTTTTCATTTTCATTGCTTCTTTATGTTAAAAGAAAAGTCCCGACTTCATAGAGAAGCGGGACTTTGAATCATATTTCTTATTACATTGTTTCTTAGTATATACATGCAAACTCCCGCTTCACTTCATTGCTAAAGTAAAAGTAATAAAAGAAAAAGAAGAAGTATGATGCAAATGTTTTCATCTCTTTGTTATTTTGTTATTGTTTCGATTGCAAAAGTAATAATTTTCTTAAACAAACAAATGTTCAGACGACTTTTTTTCTGTTTTTTGCGGAAGAAAACTTTTTTTCTTCTTGCTTTAATCTCAAAACAGTGTCTTTGTTTGTAAAAACAGAGCTTCTGTTTCTACAAACAAAGCCTTTGGTTATAGAAACAAAACTTTTGTTTTGAGAAGTTCTCAAGGAAAGTAAGATTTTTCTTTGGATAATCAGGAATTTTCTGATGGGAGCGGCTGCTTTTTCCTGAAAAACAATTATACTTGCATTTGGGAGAGGTTGCCTGTTTTTTAGGTGACCAGGCTTATCTTTAGGATAGCAGCCTAAAACTCATAAACTTACAAACTTAACAACTTACAAACTTAAAATCTAACTAAAATGAAGTATAGTTTCGATGAAGTAATTGATCGCACCGGAACGGCTGCGGTAAAAATAGATGGAATGAAAGAAGTATGGGGTCGTACCGACCTTCTTCCGCTTTGGGTAGCCGACATGGACTTTGCCACTCCTCCGTTTATCTTAGATGCTATCCGCCGGCGTTGCGAACATCCCATTTTGGGCTATACCGAGAAGCCCGAGAGTTATTATCAAGCCATTATCGGATGGGTGAAACGCCGGTATGGTATGGAAGTCAGCAAAGAGCAGTTGAACTATGTGCCGGGTATTGTTGCCGGATTGGGCATGGCATTGAACTGTTTTACTGCTCCCGGAGATAAAGTGATGATTATGCCTCCGGTGTATCATCCTTTTGCCTGGTTGGTACAGCGTAACGGGCGGCGCTTGGTGGAATGTCCTTTGAAGCTGGAAAACGGGACGTACCGGATGGACTTGGATTTGTTCCGCCGTTCTATCAAAGGGGTTCGTGTCTTGATTCTCTGCAATCCTCATAATCCCGGTGGAGTGGTGTGGACGAAAGAAGAGCTTGAAACCCTTGCAGATGTCTGTGCCGAGGATAATGTGATTGTCTTTTCTGATGAAATTCATGCCGATCTGACGCTGCCCCCTCACCGCCATGTACCTTTTGCGATGATTTCCGAGCATGCCCGGAATAACTCGGTTACCTTCATGGCTCCCAGCAAGGCATTTAATATGCCGGGTATGGCAGCTTCGCATACGGTGATTTATAATGAAGGATTGCGTAAACGCTTTGTAGCTTATTTGGATGCCGGCGAGTTGGATATGGGACATGTGCTGGCTTACCCGGCTGTAGAGGCGGCATATACAGAAGGTGATGAATGGCTGGAGCAGTGTCTGGCTTATGTTCAGGCGAACATTGATTACGTGGAAGCTTACTTGCAGGAAAATCTGCCTGCCATTCAGGCGATGCGTCCGCAGGCTTCTTACTTGGTGTGGCTCGACTGCCGCAAACTGGAACTTTCGCAGGAAGCTTTGGTCGATTTCTTTGTATCCGGTGCCCGACTGGCTTTGAACGATGGAGCGATGTTCGGAAAAGAAGGAGAGGGATTTATGCGCATGAATGTGGGTTGTCCGCGAAGCATCCTTGAGCAGGCCATGAAGCAATTGAAAGAGGCTTACGACAACTTATGCCGATAAGCGGGGGCTTCCGTTGAAATGTATCCAATCGTTTTCATGTGTTAAATGGAATAAACAGGTTAAACCTTTTTCTTTCTTCAGACTCTAATCTGTTTGAAGGCGATTAGGTAACTATATACGAGCTAGGTATGCCATCCGGATGGAGCCTGGTAACTCGCAGGTAAAGCCTGTAGCCTAAAACTTAAGAATTAATAAACTTAAAACAAACAAAGTATGAAAAAGGTAAATCGTTTATTCTGGTGCATGGTTTTAACCATGTTGGTGTGTGGCAGCTCGTATGCAGTAGCACAAACTTCTGAAAAGTGTCCGAATTCCACTCCCGAAAAGCGTATCGAACTCCGCACGGCGCAGATGCAGAAACGCTTGATGTTGGATGAAAAGACCGCTGCCCAGTTTGCTCCTCTCTATAAGGAGTATCTGCAGGCCTTATGGGCTTGTCATTCGGAAGTGAAATGCACGAAAGACGCTACCGATGCGCAAATTAAGGAAGCCTTGAGTAACCGGTTGAAGATGCAGCGTGCTTTGGTCGATACACAAGAGAAATACTTGGAGAAATTTTCCAAGCTGCTGACAGCCCGTCAGTTGGAAGTAATATTCAAACCTTCCGGTGCTTGTTTCAAAGGACATGGTAAGTGTCCCAAACGGGATCATCGTCCGATGATGAAGCCTCACGGAAAAGCTTGCGGAGCTTGTCCTTTCGGGGTTGAAAAGCCAGCATGATTTTTAATTTTAAAAAGATAGAATCCTCAGCCTGTCGAAAGTGGAATTCTTTCTGCATGCTGGGGCTTTTTATTTCAGCGGCTGCTATGGGATAGGGTAAATTCTTTGAGAATGATAGTGTTAAACATATAGCGGAATGAAAAATAATCTTCTTTTTTCACTATCTTCGTGAAAAGACGATGGAAACGGATTTCGGAAAATCTGCTGTCAGGCAGAGTGAAGTATCTCGAATTTGTCCATGCGGATGTTTACGGGATGGTTGTATCGAAAGTTGTTTCTTAGTTTCGTTTAGGATGACAAATCTTTGAAATATCTTTAGCTAACTGATTTTGTTTTTAAACTATGGTTATGAGAATCTGGGGCTACATTGTTAATCTGTTTTGTTTGTATGGCTTTTCCCAACCCGGCTCTTGTTGGGGAAACGAATACCTTCGTTACGCAGTCTTACTTTATATTTCGGGCCTTTTGCTTTTCAATGTGTATAAGGATGTGAAGAGATTCATGCAAAAAAGACAGAAACCATAGCATGCTATCTTTAGCAAAGGAGGCATAAAATGAAGAATCCTCAGCAAACCGAAGGTGGAATGCTTTTGGTTTGCCGAGGATTTTTTTAGGACTATCCGTTCCAAGTCAGTATTCCTTCTCTTTGCCGGATGATTTCCTCAGCCAGCAGATAAGCCAATACCTTTTTAGCCTCCTCGCTCTCGGTGTGATTCATCCGGTTCAGTAAATCGTGTGAAGAAAGAGGGGTTTCCTTTAAGATGGATTCTATTTGAGCCTTCAGCTCAGCAAACCGCCCCTGCTTCAAGCCCGAATCATGACTTTGCAGACACACATCACATTGTCCGCAGTTGTGTTCGTTCTTTTCACCGAAATAGCGGAGCAGCATACGGCTCCGGCATTTGTTGGTTGCCCCGGCATATTCCAGCATCGACTGGATGCGGTGGATGTAACTTTCCTTCCGTTTCTCGTAAACATCCGGACTCAGATAAATCCGGCTGGTTTCCTGCCGTTCGCGGGTATAGATGATATACGGTGTCTTCTTTCCGGGAATGTAATGAAGGATGTGTCTTTTAGTCAGCAAGACCAGTGTTTCATACACCTGCTGGCGGGTAAGCCCTGTACGTAAAGCCAACGTATCTTCATTGATGTAGGCATAATCAGTAAAGATACCCGTGTACAGACGGAGGATGGTACGAATCAAGTTTTCTGTTTCCGGACTGTTTTCATGGATGCGGTACAGTTCGTCGCGCTGCAGGGTGAACAGAATGCGTGAAGCATTGTCTTGTTCGTCGGTATATTCCAGATAGCCGGCGCGGGTCAATATCTTCAAGGCACTGTCCACCTGAATGGGGAAATGCTTGAAGTTATGGCAAAACTCATCGATGTTAAAGGCATACGTACAGCCCAGTCCGTCGCCCATTGCCATCTGATAGTAATAGTTTACATCTTCATATACTTTGCGGATGTAGTCTTTCTCGGGAAACGTATCGGCGATGCGTTTCTTTAGCGTAGCCTGATCATTTCGGGCATAGAGCAAGACCGCATAGGCCTTCTGTCCGTCGCGTCCGGCTCTTCCTGCTTCCTGGAAATACGCTTCGGGTGAGTCGGGGAAATCCAGATGGATGACGATTCTCACATCAGGCTTGTCGATACCCATTCCGAACGCATTGGTAGCCACCATTACCCGATGTTCTCCTGTAAGCCAGCTTTTCTGCCGCTGATCTTTGATTTCATTGTTGAGGCCGGCATGATAAAATGTAGCCGTAATCTGGTTGGCATTCAAGAAAAGAGCCGCCTCTTTCGTTTTCTTCCGGTTGCGTGTATAGACGATGGCAGAACCACTGACGCTTTGCAGGATATGCAGCAATTCCTCCGCCTTGTTTTCTGTACGGCGGACAATATACGCCAAGTTCTGGCGTTCAAAACTCATGCGGAATACATTTTCCTTACGGAAAGCGAGCCGTTCCTGAATATCTTTCACCACCTCCGGTGTAGCTGTGGCAGTCAGTGCCAGCACAGGAACATCGGGGAGTAACTTGCGTACCTCGGAAATCTGGAGATAAGCCGGGCGGAAGTCGTATCCCCATTGCGAGATACAGTGCGATTCATCCACTGTAATCATGCTCACCTTCATGCTTCTCAGCTTAAGCTGGAAAATTTCCGTGCCCAATCGTTCAGGAGAGATATAGAGAAACTTGTAATTTCCGAAGATACAGTTATCGAGTGCGATGAGTATTTCCTCGCGGGTCATACCCGAATAGATGGCAGTTGCTTTGATACCCCGGTCTCGCAGGTTTCGCACCTGGTCTTTCATCAATGCAATCAAGGGAGTGATGACGAGGCATAACCCCGGCTGTGCCAATGCCGGTACCTGGAAGGTAATAGATTTTCCTCCTCCGGTAGGCATCAGTCCCAATGTGTCTTTTCCGCTTCCGATACTTTCGATGATATCTGCTTGGATGCCCCGGAAGTTATCATATCCCCAATATTGTTTAAGAATGCTTCTGTAATCCATAATCGCCTGCGTGGAAGTATAAAAGCCGATGTGTCAAGTCTTCTTCAAGGCGGCACATCGGCTTTGTCATATCATTTAAAAGACGGTTTAATATCTTCTATCTGGAGTTGGATTTCTCCTCGTTTATGTGTGTTCTCCTCGATGGTGTAGCAAATATTGAACGACTGTTTCGTCTTAATGTAGCGTGCCTGCGAACTCTGTCCGAAAGCAATACCGTTCATTACATTGTTCGATTTGTTATCCACCAGTTCCAGCTTGATATGTTCCTGGTCTCTTCCTACCACTTTGCTGGTACCGTAATCATACACATTCAGTGTGGCGAATACCGGCTTGTGGTTATCGGGACCGAAAGGGTTGAACTTCTTCAAGTCGAAGAAAAACTTCGGCGTGATGTCACGGAAGTCCAGTTGTGCGTCAATATCAATGGTTGCACTGGTCTGTTCAGGTAAGATATGACTGGTTACATACTCCTCAAACCGTCGGGTGAATTTTGCCACGTTTTCCACTTTCATGGAAAGTCCTGCCGCGTACGTATGTCCTCCAAAATTTTCGAGTAAGTCGCGGCAATGCTCTATTGCTTTATACACATCAAATCCTGAAACCGAGCGAGCCGAGCCGGTAGCCAGATCATCGGTACGGGTAAGCACTACCGCCGGGCGGTAATAAATCTCAGTCAGTCGTGAGGCAACAATTCCGATAACTCCTTTGTGCCATTCTTCATTAAAGATAACAATCGAGCGCCGTTCAGAAAGATTTTCGAGTTGGTCTACAATATGGTTGGCCTCTTCGGTCATACTTTTGTCGAGGTCCTTTCGGGTCTCGTTATACTGGTTAATCAGATTGCTTTTTTCAAGAGCAGTCTGAAAGTCTTTTTCTATAAGCAGATCCACCGCTTCTTTACCGTTCTGGATACGTCCGGATGCATTGATACGCGGACCGATTTTGAAGACAATATCGCTCATGGTGATTTCCTTTTCAGCCAGTCCGCAAACATCAATGATTGCTTTCAGTCCGACACTTGGATTTGAGTTCAGCTGCCGCAGGCCGTGGAAGGCGAGGATGCGGTTTTCTCCCATGATGGGTACGATATCGGAAGCAATGCTTACAGCCACCAAGTCGAGCAGGGGCGTAAGCTGATGAAGTTCGATACCATTGTTCTGAGCAAATGCCTGCATGAGCTTAAATCCTACTCCGCATCCCGACAGGTGATCATACGGGTAAGTAGAGTCTTTCCGTTTGGGGTTCAGTATGGCAATGGCAGGAGGGAGTACTTCGTCGGGTACATGATGGTCACAAATAATAAAGTCAATCCCTTTCTCTTTGGCATACGAAATCTCTTCTACGGCTTTAATGCCGCAGTCTAATACGATGACCAGCTTGACATCCGTTTCATAAGCATAGTCAATTCCCTGTTTTGAAACTCCATATCCTTCGTTGTACCGGTCGGGAATATAATAGTCAATATTCGAGTAGAACTGTTGAAGGAATTTATAAACCAATGCGACGGCAGTTGTACCATCCACATCATAGTCTCCATAAATCAAAATACGCTCTTTCCTTCCCATTGCCTGATTCAGTCGCTCCACGGCTATGTTCATGTCATTCATCAGAAACGGGTCGTGAAGTTCATTGAGCTGGGGACGGAAAAACCGCTTTGCTTCTGCTGCCGAGGTGATTCCTCTTTCTTGTAGCAAGCGACAAAGGATGGGGCTGATACCTATCTCTTTGGCGAGCGATTTAGCTGCTTCCCTTTGCTCTTGGGTAGGAGGTTGATAGTTCCATCTGTAATTCATTTATATATGCTGTTTTTTTCTTTCATTGCCATGGCCTGTTCTCTTTGCTTTGTTGGAAAAGCTGGACAGGCTCTTGTTCTTCAATCTGTAAAGGTAGGAAAAAAGAAAGAAAAAATCGGCTGATTCCGTATTTATTTTGCGGAATCAGCCGATTATTATTTGTAATCAGTCTATTTTAAATCATTAAAGACCCAATTTCTTTGCAATGTCTGCAGGGATTGCGTCCTTATGGATTAAGATGTTCATCGTTTTATACTTGGCAAATGTTTTTGAAGCATACCAGATGCCTTTGTATTTACCGCTTTCTCCCCATGAGTTTTTCACCATGTAATATTCTTTTCCGTTCTGGTCTTTAGCCACACCGTAGATAACCATACCGTGGTCATCGGTTGTTTCCCAGTTGTCGAATGCTTTTTGGCGCATTTCCTGAGTTACTTCGATTTCAGGCATCGGTTTGCTGGTAAGTTCTTTGCGCTTGTCTGCTTTGCTCAAGCCCAACCAGCGAGCCATATCTGAGCCTGTAAGTTCTGCTCCTTTTTCTGCGTTAGGGCATACTGCAATACCGTCGCGGGTAAAGCCTTCTTCACTTACGTCAGCTCCCCAAGCGAAAGTATATCCGTTGTTGACAGCGTTGTCCATAACAGCCATCAGCTCATCGATAGGCAGGTTATATGACAATGCGTTACGCCAGTTGTCTTGTACTTCTACAAAGAACTGGGTATAGAAGGGGTGATGCGTGTATGAAGTGAGTGAAACATAGTCGTTCGGGTTCAGCTGTAATACTTCATCAGCAAAGCTTCTCGGAGTGTAAGTTTTTCCTTTGTAAGTAAATTCTTTCGGGCATTCTCCCAGGTAAGTGTCATAGATGGCGCACAATCCTTGTTTCCATACGGGTGACAGTTTTCTGAAATTACCTTTTCCGATAGCCTGTACGTAGGCACCAGCCACTGCATCTACTTCATTGTGATTAGGCAGCGAGTCGCCATACATGATTCCCGGCATGGCTTCTTGTGGAACCATTCCGTGTTTCTGGTAGCATGCGATGATGTCGCTGAAGCTTCCGCCCGGAGAGAAAGAGGCATCGCCGTGGTAGCGTACATAGTTTTCTCCGCGTTCCTGCATGGTTTTGTGGACAACGAACATTTCAGACAGGTCGAATTCTCCCTTTCCTAAACGCAACAGTTCTGATTCAAGGAAACCGAGTGAAGAGAATGACCAGCAGGTACTCGACTGGTTTTGGTTTTTGATGGAAGTAATCGGGCTTTCCTTCACGGTTGTGAAGATGAATCCTTCTTCTGCTTTGTTCTTTTTAGGACTTTTTGCATATACATTGCTGAAGCAAAGACCTAACGCTGCTAGGGCAATCAGTTTGTTCATGTGTGTTAAGTTTTAAAGTTTATGAATTTTTAAGTTTTTAAGTTTTTCTGTTCATGAGTTTTTCATTTCTCATTCCTCATTCATAATGGCTTCCACCTCTTCAATGGTAATCGGAATCCGTTTGTCACCGGTAAATCGAGAGCCATTAGCGGTAATCAGAATATCATCTTCCAGTCGGATGCCTCCGAAATCTTTGAATTTCTCAATGGCATCGAAGTTAAGGAAGTCGGTGTGTAGTTTTTCTGCTTTCCATTTATCAATGAGGGCAGGGATAAAATAGCATCCGGGCTCATCGGTGATGACGAAACCTTCCTGCAGGCGGCGCCCCATACGCAAGGAAGCCAGACCAAACTGGGTAGAAGGTTGTACCTCATCGTCGTAACCTACGTAGCATTGACCTAAGTCTTCCATGTCGTGTACATCCAGTCCCATCATATGTCCTAATCCGTGGGGGAGGAACAAGGCATGTGCACCGGCAGCTACGGCTGCTTCCACGTCGCCCTTCATCAATCCCAAATCTTTCAGTCCCTGTGCCAGCACCTTACATACTTCAAGGTGAACCGATTTATAAGTAATACCGGGACGTGCCAGTTCAAGTGCCTTATCGTGACAAGCCAGTACGATGCTGTATACATCGTGTTGGCGTGAAGTGAACTTACCTCCAACTGGAACGGTACGTGTATGGTCAGAGCAATAATAGTTCATCAGTTCAGCACCGGCATCGGTCAACATCAGGCGACCTGCTTCCAGCGTATGACTATGGTCATGGTTATGGAGCGTCTGTCCGTTCTGGGTAAGGATGGTTGCAAAGGAAACCATGCGTCCGTAGGAAGAAGCAATTCCGTCAAGTACCCCGGCAATGTACTGCTCGGATACCCCCGGTTTACAGAGGCGCATGGCAGCGGTATGCATTTCATATCCCACATTGCAAGCCTTGTCGATTTCAGCAATTTCACAGGCCTCTTTTACCGAGCGCAGAGAAACCACGGCTTTAATCAATTCCAGTGATGCATGTTTTTTGGTCAGTGATGCCCGGATACCGGTCAGTTCTTCCAGCAGCAACATATTATCGTAGCGATAGGGCGGCAGGAAGTGAATCTGCTGGCGTTGTGAAATAGCTTTTCTCACCACTTCTTTCAGTTTGGCAAACGGAAGACTTTTCTTTACGCCTACTTGCTCTGCCAGTTCTTGCATGGAAGGCTGAGGTCCCATCCAGATGATGTCGTCCATGTCTACATCATCGCCAAACAGGTATTCCTCTCCGTTATCGATGTCAATAATACCGGCAAATCCGGGATGAGAATGTCCGAAGAAATAGACAAACGAACTGTCTTGGCGGAATTTATATGTATTGTCCGGATAGTTTGCCGGAGCTTCATTATTCCCTAAAATAAGGATGATGCCGCTGCTCATTTTTGTGCGTAAGGCTTTACGGCGGTTTTGATAGATTACCGAGTCAAACATACTTATTTCATTTTAATGTCATAAATTACTTTTTTGTAGTGCAAATGTAACAAATAAAATAGAAGTTTGCTACATTTGTCGTAAAAAATATATATTTGCAGGTAAGTATAAGTTTGTAGTTTGTAAGTTTTTAGTTTTTAAGTTTTCAAGTTCAATAACTCGTCAATCCAAGAACTTAAGAACTCATCAACTCAAGGACTTAGGAACTCAAAAACTTAAAAACTATAATTAAAAGCGTATGGAAGTAGATTTTGGAAAAATGGGGCTTGTACTCGAAGGCGGTGGAATGCGCGGTGTGTTTACTTGTGGTGTACTTGATTACATGATGGATCATCATATAGAGTTTCCTTATGCTGTGGGAGTTTCGGCAGGAGCTTGTAACGGACTTTCCTATATGTCGCGGCAGAGAGGGCGAGCGAAATACAGCAACATAGATTTGCTCGATAAATATCATTATATCGGTTTGAAGTATTTATGGTATCAGCACAGCATTCTCGACCAGCATCTGCTGTATGATTTGTTTCCCAAAGAGATTCTTCCTTACGATTATAAGACTTATTTTGAAAACCCCACTCGTTTTGAAATGGTGACAACCAACTGTGTAACGGGGCGGGCTTGCTACTTGGAAGATAAGGATGACCCGGTGCGTCTGCTTGCCATTGCAAAGGCTTCCAGCAGTTTGCCGTATGTTTGTCCGATAACTTATGTGGATGGCATCCCCATGCTGGATGGTGGAATTGTTGACTCCATTCCGGTGATGCGTGCACTTGGGCAGGGATATGAGCAGAATGTTGTAGTGCTTACCCGTAACCGGGGCTATCGCAAGCAAGAGAAAGATATCCGTGTGCCGAGTTTTGTTTATCACCGTTATCCGCGTTTGCGTTTGGTGTTGAGTAAACGTTGCGAAGTGTATAATAAGCAATTGGAGATGATAGAGCGGATGGAAGATGAGGGGCGTGTCTTGGTGATTCGTCCGGAACAGAAGGTTGTGGTAAACCGGATAGAACGCGATACCAAGAAGTTGACAGCACTTTATGAGGAGGGGTATAGATGTGCTGGAAAAGTATTGGGTGGGTTTTTAAGTTTTTGAGTTCTTAAGTTTTTGGGGTCTTAGCTTTTGGGGTTTTAAGAAGACGAGGTGACAAGGTAGGCATGGCTTTTCAGAGCCTTGTCACTTTGTCACCTCGTTGCCTTTATCGTAGCATTACTCTTTATCTTTCAGGGCAGAGAAAATCAGACCTTCCAGTTCCTCCGCTAATTCCGGATTATCTTGGATGCATTGTTTTGCCGCATCACGACCCTGACCTAATTTGGTATCATTATAGCTGTACCATGAACCGCTTTTCTTAATGATACCCAGTTCAGACCCCAAGTCAATGATTTCTCCGCTGCGTGAGATACCTTCACCAAACATGATGTCGAATTCAGCTTTGCGGAACGGAGGAGCCACTTTGTTTTTCACTACTTTTACGCGAACCTGATTGCCGATAACCTCTTCACCGTCTTTCAGCTGAGTGGCACGACGGATGTCGAGGCGTACTGATGCGTAGAACTTCAGCGCATTACCCCCGGTTGTAGTTTCCGGATTACCGAACATCACGCCAATCTTTTCACGCAACTGGTTGATGAAAATACAAGTGGTATTGGTCTTGCTGATGGTTGAGGTCAGTTTACGCAAAGCCTGCGACATGAGGCGGGCTTGGAGTCCCACACGGTTGTCACCCATATCTCCTTCGATTTCAGCTTTCGGAGTTAAGGCAGCTACAGAGTCGATAACAATGATATCGATAGCCGATGAGCGAATCAGCTGTTCGGCAATTTCGAGAGCCTGTTCACCATTGTCAGGCTGTGAAATCCACAGATTATCAATATCAACCCCTAATTTGGCTGCATAAAAGCGGTCGAACGCATGCTCGGCATCAATGAAGGCAGCAATGCCTCCTGCTTTTTGTGCTTCAGCAATTGCATGGATTGCCAAGGTTGTTTTACCAGAAGATTCCGGACCGTAAATTTCAATGATACGTCCTTTCGGGTAACCGCCTACACCTAATGCTGCATTCAGTGCGATAGAGCCGGTAGGGATGACCTCTACCTCCTGTACCTGGTCATTGCCCATTCTCATGATAGATCCTTTACCGAAGCTTTTCTCGATTTTATCCATTGCAGCTTGCAGGGCTTTCAGCTTTTCGCTGTTATTGGGTTTTGAAGCAGTGCCTTCCACACCTTCTTCAAATTCTAATTCGTCTTTCTTTGCCATTATTGTATGTATTAAGTTTCTGAGTTTTTTAGTTCATGAGATGGAAGAACAAATCAGCAGCAAGCAACGTGCTAATTTATTCACCTAATATTTGAGCAGCGTGCTCCTTGGTCTTAATCTGTTTAGGAAGCAAAATCCGCTCAATTACCCCTTCTTCGTTGATGATAAAAGTAGTACGGAATGTGCCCATATATTTACGTCCGTACATACTCTTTTCTCCCCATACGCCAAACTCCTGTACCAGTTTAAAATCGGTATCAGCAATCAGGGTAAACGGAAGCTGGTTTTTCTCGATGAATTTCAAGTGTGATTTCGCATCGTTGATGCTCACACCAATCACTTCATAACCGGCTTCGCGGAGGGCCGTATAATGGTCGCGCAAATTACAAGCTTGGGCAGTACATCCCGATGTCATATCTTTAGGATAGAAGTAAAGCACTACTTTCTTACCTTTATAGTTACTTAAGCGGATTTCTTCCCCTTTTTCATTCAGTCCCAGTATTTCAGGGGCTTTATCTCCTACATTCATTAGATGGAAATTTTGATTAGTATGTTGATGATGTAGCTTCTTTAGTAAACAAGGTGACAAGGTATAAATAGGCTCCTTCCATGAAAACGATGTGTTAATCATATCAGAGTCTTATTCCCCTGTCACCTTGTTCCTTTCAAGAAAACCTTGTATTATGATGAGAAATTACAGTTCAAGATCCCCGTCGAATACCTCGTGCCAGGGAAGACCGTTTTTGTTCAGTTCTTCCATGAACGGATCCGGATCAAATTCTTCCACGTTCCATACACCCGGACGTTTCCATAATCCCTTCAAAAACATCATGGCACCAATCATGGCAGGAACCCCGGTGGTATAGCTTACGCCCTGCATTCCGGTTTCCTGATAAGCAGCCTGATGTGAGCAGTTGTTATATACATAATAGGTATGTTCTTTTCCGTCTTTGATACCGCGGATACGGCAACCGATAGAAGTTTCACCTTCATAGTTTTCGCCCAAGTCTTGCGGGTTCGGAAGTACCGCCTTCAAGAACTGCAGCGGAACAATTTCCATTCCGTTATAGTTGATGGGTTCGATGCTTGCCATACCGATGTTCTGAATCACACGCAAGTGAGTAAGATACTCCTGTCCGAAAGTCATCCAGAAGCGTGCACGCTTGATGGTCGGGAAGTTCTTAACCAGCGATTCCAGCTCTTCGTGATACAACAGATAAGAATCACGAGGTCCCACGTTAGGATAAGTTAAATCTTTATGGAATTCCAGCGGCTGAGTAGTCACCCATTTTCCATCTTCATAATAACGTCCGTTTTGCGTAATCTCTCGGATGTTGATTTCCGGATTAAAGTTAGTAGCAAAAGCTTTATGATGGTTTCCTGCGTTGCAGTCTACGATGTCTAAGTAATGGATTTCATCAAAATGATGTTTAGCAGCATAAGCAGTATAGACACCACTTACTCCCGGGTCAAATCCACAACCCAAAATAGCTGTCAGTCCAGCCTCTTCAAAGCGTTGTTTGTAAGCCCATTGCCAGCTGTATTCGAAGTGAGCTTCATCTTTCGGCTCATAGTTGGCAGTGTCCAGATAGTTGACTCCAGCCTTCAAGCAAGCCTCCATAATCGTCAAGTCTTGATAGGGAAGAGCTACATTGATAACAATTTCAGGCTTAAAGCTATTGAATAAAGCCACCAGTTCATCTACATTGTCTGCATCTACCTTCGCAGTTTGGATGTTAGGGTTGCCTATTGCTTTAACAATAGCATCGCATTTCGACTGGGTACGGCTCGCAATCATTACTTCCGTAAATACTTCAGGATGTTGGGCCACTTTGTGTGCAACAACGGTTCCTACACCGCCTGCACCGATGATTAATACTTTACTCATTTATTCTTTGAACTTTTTTTTAAAACGGCAAACGTTTACCGTGCTATGAGCGCAAAGATAAGAAATAATTCCATATTCCATGCAGTATTCGGAATATATCCGTATTTTTGTATTAGTTCTTTAGTAACTTACAAATTCAAAAACTTACATACTGAAGAACTAATCAACCCAAAAACTTAAAAATAAGCATATGAGAAAGATTTTTATGAGCATTGCGGCTATGGGATTTGCCGTATTTATGGGAAGTTGTGGTACCGGTTCTAAAACAGCGAATGTGAATCTGGCCGGTGAATGGAACATCGTTGATGTGAATGGAGAAGCAGTATCGGCTGACGCTAAGCCTTTCCTGGGACTGGATATGGCAGGAAAACGTCTGTATGGTAATGCAGGTTGTAACCGCGTGATGGGAGTTGTAGAATACGATTCTGTACAGCCGGGTAAAATCCGTTTCACTTCTGTAGGTGCTACTCGCATGATGTGTCCGGAAATGGAAACCGAAGGAAAAGTATTGGCTGCATTAGATAAAATTGCAGGTTATTCAGGTACAGAAGACAAACTGGTCTTGGTAGACGCTGAAGGCAATAACGTGATGACTATGGCTAAGCGTAAAGCAGCTGAAGTTTCATTGAACTCGCTGGAAGGGGAATGGACGCTGGTTTCTGTAGGAGGTGAAACGCTTGGCGAAATGGAAAATACTCCGTTCCTGGCTTTCAATGTAGCCGAGAAGCGTGTACACGGTAATGCCGGATGTAACACAGTAAACGGCAACTTGGTGCAGGAAGAAGGAAATCCGGCTTCTTTGAAATTTGATCAGATGATTTCTACCATGATGTCTTGCCCGAATATGGATACAGAAGGTAAAATCATGGAAGCATTGGGTAAGGTTCGCAGCTTTGCTGTTGATGCAGATGGCAACCTTTCTTTGCTGGATGAAAACGGTCAGGAAGTGGCTGGTCTGGAAAAGAAATAAGAAAGGCCTAAAAACTTGCAACTTCATTAGCAGGTTTATTAAAAAAACGTCAAAGCGTTTCAATCGAAACGCTTTGACGTTTTTTTAATTCGCTTAGGCGAATGAGGTGAGACGCTTATTCGTCTTTTTTCGATTCCTCTACAATTTCTTCGGGAACCTTTTCACAGCGGACAAACTTACGCACATCTTCTGCATCTTCAGTTGCAGTCCAAGTCATTTCTCCGCTTGGCAGCAGATTGGTTACGATATACTCGTTTGCCCATTTACCCTGTCCGAAGTTATATTCTCCACTGATAACCGAACCCAGATAAGGGTCGTTTTTCAATTTAAATTCTCCGGTGAATAATTCGGCATACATGCTGTTCAGGTTACCGTAAATCTCAAAAGTCTGCTCTTTCCGGTTGAACACGATGTATGAGTACAGTTCTTCGGGCAGAGCTTCTCCGTTATTCCATTCCGTCATTTGCCATACACCGTCTAAGTTGGCAGAAGTGACCGGAAGGGTAGGGATGATTTCTTCCTCATCGTCGCAAGAAGCAAAGCAGCAGACGAAGGTAAGAATCGCCATTAATTTGAATATATTCTTCATATTTTTTTTATCAGTTTATTTTTTTTGTTCGTTTTAAAAACATACTTCCACATGAATGGTACGGTCGGAAGGTTTGCCTTTTACTCCATCCAGAATCACAGAAAAGTGGAGGCTTTCCTGGGTTTCTTTCGGGAACTTGTCGGGATGCAGGGTAATGACCAAATCGGCTTCTTCACCGGGAGGGATAACCTCCGGTTCCGTCCGCAGGGTGGCGAAGTGGGGAATCAGCAGGGCAGTAATCCGCAGCGGCTCTTTGCTGCTGTTGCCGCAAAGAATGCGTGCTTCCGGTTCCATTCCTTTACTCACACCGGTAAACTTCACCTTATTCTGCTTCAGTCGTAATGCGCCCATGCTGTAACGGAAACGCGCCCATTCATCCGCACCCGGCACTACGTTTCCGGTCAGTGTCAGTCGGGCTGCCGGATGTTTGTCTGAAACCGACAAGTAAACAAACGCATCCGCATCAATGGTACCCGGATGATTCTTGGCTGTATAAGTCAGCCGTACCTCGCAGGTATCTCCCGGTTGCAGTTCCCGCCGGCTGAGCTGAGCCGCTGTGCACCCGCAAGTGGTATGGATGCGCTGGATCCATATCGGTTGTGAACTGACGTTCTTTCCCACAAAGCGGCAGGTCACCGGAGCATCGTCTTCAGTCAGCGTACCCAAGTCTTTCCGGACTTCGGTAAACTGAATCAGCTGGCTGCCATGGGCAAGCAGTGAAGGATGCACTGCATCATAGGCACCGGGCGCACCGCTTGGCTGTGCCAGAGCTGGCACAGCCAAGGCGATTCCCGCCCCTATGATAAAAGCTTTTACCTTTTGAACCTTATTCATGTCTCAGTATGATTTTACATCCAACCGTGGTCGCCGGCTTTCTTGCTCACCGTAACCATGACTGTTTGCGATTGACCTTCTGCTGTCTTCACGGTAAGTCGGGTAGTTCCTGCCTTCACACCAGTAACAGTCAGTACACTGCCAGCTACTTCAGCCGTAGCGATAGCGGCATCTTCCACTTCGCAGGTGAATGCAGTTCCTTCAAAATACAGTTTCAGCTCTTTCTGGTCCTTGCTTCCCGCAGCCAGATAGATGTTCGGAAGTTTCATGTCGTAGCTGTTGTTGGTGTCATCGATGAAGTCGAGCAACATCTTCGCGTCAATCATTCCGCTACCCATTTTACCGATGTACTGTGACAAAGGCACTGTTTCAGCCGAAGCAGCACCTACCACGTGATTGCGGTAATAGGTTTTCTTCTTGCCACCTCCGTAAAGATGATCCAGCGGTTTCACAGCTTGCTTCATCAGAGCTACGAAGTCGTTCGCCTTGAAGTGACGGCGCTGTTGAGCAGCGTAAGAGAGTCCCAAAGCAGCCACTCCCGATACGTGCGGACAAGCCATAGATGTTCCGTCCATGTAACCGTAAGCCGGCTGACCATTCTTAATCAAGGTAGAAAGGATAGAGCCCTGTGCTTCGTTAGTCTCATTTTCCTGCCACATATCTTTATCGTTTTCACCGATTTTGCCATAATACTCAAAGTCACCGCCCGGTGCGCTGAGCGTTACTTCTGTTCCATAGTTGGTATACGAAGAAGGAGTAAAATCGGCAGCCGTAGCACTTACACATACCACTTTCGAGTAAGCGGCAGGGAATGCCGGGATACCGGCATATTCATTTCCGGCAGCAAAGATAGCCACACCGCCGTCGATGATTCCGTTCGGAGAACCAGCGTTATGGATGAAGTAATCGATGGCTTCTTTTTCAAGCGGATAGATTTCTGCCCATTCTTTTTCGGTAGCAGGTCCCGGTTGGTATCCTTCAATTAAGCTTGCATCGGCAGAGTTCAAACCCCAGCTGCACTGAAGAATTACGGCACCGTTATCGGCAGCATACTTGATGGCGCGTGCTTCACCGGTCAGCGATACACCGTATTGTCCGGAGAATACCTGACACGACATGATTTTCACCCCGCTGTTTGGTTTTCCGTTTCCTCCGGCAATTCCGCTTACACCCTTGCCGTTACCGTTTACCGCAGCAATGGTTCCTGCCACGTGGGTACCGTGACCTGAATCGTTGAGGTCGCTCCAGCTGATGAGGCCGGTATTGTTTACAAAGTTATATCCGTGAACGTCGTCTTTGTAACCGTTTCCGTCGGCATCTTTGCCGGCTCCTTGTACTTCACCTTCGTTCACCCAGATGTTGTCCACCAAGTCAGGGTGCGTGTTCATCACTCCTTCGTCGAGCACTGCCACGATGATGGAAGGGTCGCCGGTACATTTCTGCCAAGCTTCCACTACGTTCACGTCGCAGCCTTGTTCTGCCATGGCATGATTGTCGTTTTTGTTTTCAAAGCTGGGGTAGTTACCTGTATTGAAGTAATGCCACTGACAGTCGAAGCCGGGGTCTGCGGTAAACGGAAGGTTTACATTGGCAGCTCGTGAAGCACGGCTGGTCATGGCTGGTTCGTTGAAATACACGCGTTTCTTGTTGTTATACGCACGTTTGATGTGACCGTTAGCCTGCACTTTTGAAATCTCGCCCAACTTCTTCAAGTCTTGCGCGGCTTTCTTCAAGTCGGTATTCTCGTCAAATTTCACCAAGTACCACAAGTGCAGTCCCGCTTCACGGGTGCGTTCTTCGTTCTTGGCATCTACCGGGAATACACGCTCAAAGTGATAACCTCCCAAGATTGTCAGTACCTCATCGGTAGAAGGAATGCCCGAACGGGTAGCAGGGCCTCCCGCACGGGAAGCGCGTGCCAGAGCCTGATCCAGAATTTCGGTCATCTCCGGCTTGAATTTAATCAGCAGTTCGCCCGATGTGGCATCCGAAGGAATCACCACTTCCGTCTGTTCGTCGGTGGGAGCAGAAGGAGTTTCAAACTGTTCATCGGAACAGGCTGAAAATACTCCGGCGAATAGGGCTGCATATAGAAATCTTTTTTTCATTCTTTCTTTATTCTTTTTATTTGAGTTTCTTTTTCAGTTGAAAAGGTTTCAGTGGACCAGTTGACAAGATTTTGAAAATCTTTGCTTTTAGAACCTCGTCAACTGGTTACCTGGTTGCCTCGTCAGCTTATCTTATCTTCTGTAAGGAATAGAGATGGTTTCTTCCTCCTGATCTCCCGTGCTTGCCACGTAGAGACTATAATACATCGGATAAGCCGCATCTTTATCTTTCGGTTTTGCTCCGTAGTAATAAGAGAAGTTGTAGTTATCGGCATCGATGTTGCTGAAACCTACCGGTTCACCATCCGAGTTCTTACCCTTTTCCTGCTGATTGAAGATCAAGGCAGTCGGTCTCCATTCTACGAAGTGCGGGTGGAACAGAATCCAGTTGGGCAGCTCACCGGTGAAGAAGTTCAAGTTCAATGAGAAGGCACGGGCACGCGGTAATACACGCAATACTTCAGTACCTTTCACTGTGGCACCTTCAATCGGTGTGCCGTCTGCATTTTTACGAGTAACTTCTTTCTCTTCTAATAACCATCTACAAGTATCACCTACCAGTTTGGTTAAGTAATCTTTCTTGTCTTTCGAGAAGTCAGTTTCTGTATAGTGAAGCGGTTTATTAGCAGCTTTCAAAGCTGTTTCCATCTGCTCATCGGTAGGCAGTGTACCTTCCATGAAGCAGTACGACAGTTCCAATGCTTCCAGTTCTTCCCATGTGAGCAGTTGCAAGAAAGCATTGGTTTCTTTCGGGTCGTCAGGACCACTTCCATGCATCTTGAAGTGCAGACCGAGCGGATAGCCGTTATACTGATAGTTATCTTTTGAAGATGCTTCCAAGTCGGTAATCACATCGTTTCTGCGCTGTCCGTACAGATGCAATTTGCGCATCTTCGGGAAGTTTGTTTTGTTGATGGTTTGAGTCAGTTTATCAAGGCTGGTAAAGCAGTTAAAGCTTAAGTCGAGCACTTCGAGGTTCTTTAAGTTCTTGAAGTTGTTCGGCAGTTCCTGCAAGCCATACGCTTTTACGGTCAGGCTCTTCAAATACTCAAGGTTGCAGAGCTCATCACACATCTTCACGTTGCGAATCTGGCTGTTGTCGTTGCTGGCGATAGAGAACGATTCCAAATATTTCAGGTAACGCACTTCACGCGGCAATACATCGCCGTCGGCAATGTTCACCATGCTGAATGCTACCGAGCGCACACGTCCCACAGCTCCTTCAGGTGCATCGTCATCGGTTTCTTCCCAAAGAGTAACTCCTGTCCAGTTACGCATGTTCTCGCTGGTTTCAATGGGATACATGCTTCGTACCTTTTCATTGATCAGCACGATGGCAAGCGAGTCGCCGGCACGGTTGTCTTCAATCTTCATGGCAGCTTTCTGCTTCACGGTCAGGATAACGTGGTCGATGTTTTCCCCCTTATCGTTTACCAACTGGTCTTCCGGATTTTTCGCAGCCAGATAAATCTTAGCCACACGTACCCAAGGCACGATGTTCATGTTCCAGCGGCAGTTCAGTTTTACGGTACGCGGACGAGAACCTTCATCGAGTACGATGCCGAGGTCTTTCTGGTTGGTTACTACGGTTTCTTTCAAATCTTCCAGCTTGATTTCATTCTTTCCGATTCGGCGCATCAACCATCCGGTTTTTTCTTTTTCAGCTTCTGCCATTTCCGCTTCCGTCAGTTCTACTCCGTTGGTTTCAAACTCATATTCCACCTTGTCGATGATACATTCCACATTGGCAGTGATGGTGAAATCAACGAGACGCTTGTCGTAGTCGGCTGCACTTTCCACTTCTACTACGTCTTCTTTCAGGTAAATCTGTTTGCCATAACCTAACTGCGTAATGGTTACAGTCTGGCTTTTACCGCTTGTCGTGCGATACAGCAAGTCGGTTGAGCGACTTTGGTATTCCAGTGTAGCATCGATGTTTACCTTGCTTTCCATTGAGCCGTTTCCGTTCGCCGGAGAAACCATCACCCAAGGAGCTGCCACCTGAGCCACCCAGCTGTCGGGAGTCGTCACCTCAATCAGTTCCGAGCCTCCTTCCGGTCCCACTGCAATTTCAGTCTTGTCCACAGCAATTTCACCGGGACCGACTGGCTCGTCGTCATCGCTGCACGCGGTGAAAAGACCGGTGCAGAGAATCAGACTCCATGTGAGTTTATTCATATATTTCATTGTCAATTTATTCATGGGTTATTAATGTTCAATTCCTAACGCATCACATCCGCGGATATCCTGAGTCTTATCGTAGAACAGACGTACCAGGTTTTGTTCGAGGTACGGGCAGATGCTGGTCACATCGATTGAGATGTTCGGGTTATCTGCAATGTCGAGGATATACAGACGCGGAGTCAGTGTCTCGTCTACCTTACGGATGTCGTTCGAACCAATCTGCAGCTGAGTCAGGCTGGGGCACAAGGTAATGCCGGTAGGCCATTTGCGCAGCGTACGGTTTCCTTTCGCGTCACGCTGGTGACGGATACCGATGGCACGCAGGTTGGCACTGTTCAGCGGTTCGGGCGGAACCTCAGTGAAGCAGTTGTAGCTCAAGTCCATATTGGTGAGGTAGGGGAGCGTGGTTGAGCGGAAATCATCCGACAGCTTGGTCAGTTTGTTGAAACGCAAGTCGATGATACCCAGCAGGTACGCTTTCTTACCCTTGATAGAACCTTCCGGAATCTCAGTCAACAGGTTGTTGCTCATATCCAGCGTGCTGATAGGAGAACCGGAAGTGAAGAGTTCTTTCGGGAAAGTAGTGAACTTGTTATACGACAAGGTTACGCTTGCGGCGTTAATACCTTTGAAATTTTCCGGATCTTCTACACCGTCGATTTCATTGTTCGAGAAGTTCACACCGCCCATAACGAATACCGATTTGGCATCGAAGATATTCGGAATCTTCGTCAGCTTGTTATTAGCAAATCCCAGAGTCTCCACTTCTTCGGTAAATCCGCAGAAATTAGCCGGGATTTCTGTGATTTCATTGTGGTCGAGATACAAAGAACTCAGACGAACGTGTGAACCAAACGGATGCAGTTTCTTCACGTTGTTATGCGTCAAGTCGAGCAAGCCCAACTTAACCATATTCTTCAATGCATCTTTTTCGGGCAGTTCTTCCAGGTTGTTATACCCCATGTAGAGAATCTGGATTTTCTTACCTACCTCTTCTGAAGCCAATCTCGTAAAGTCTTCACGGAGCTGTTGTGCGCTGATACCTCTGTTGCAGGCAATGTTGAAAGCCTGCAGTTCCGGCAAGTTGTAATAGAATTCTGGAATCTGAGTCAGCATCGGGCAGTTATACAGCTCGATATCGGTCAGTGCTGTCATCTTGCTCCATGCATCTTCAGTAAATTCTTCCGAATACACTTTATACGGAGAGTCAGCCTTGTCGGCATCGGTAAACGCTGTGGCAATTTGGTCATATTTAACCGGTGCATTACCGATGTAGAACTGCTGCAACTTTGTCAGGCGGTAGATAGCCTTTGAAACGCCTTCAATCTTGCTAGTCATCACACCGATTTGAGTATCTTTCAGCGTGATGCGGCTGTTCTTGTTGATTCGTTTCTGGCTCGGGTCGCTGTTGACGCTGTTCACAATCATTTCCGACATGTCGGCACGCGGGTCGTATTTCAAGAAATGCTTCTCATAGTGATAACGCATGTTCTTCTTCTGCTGTTCATTCAGTCCGTTCTTGAAGTCGGATTCCTGATACATATGACCACCTACTTTTTCGTCGTGTGAACCGAGGTTCAACACTTCCAGTTCAGTGAGCTGACCGATGGCATCGGGCAAGAATCCCTTTGCACCGAATCCAGCCAAAACCAGACCCACCACGCGTCCCTGGTTATTCAAGGTAACGCCCGGCTGATCGCCCCACATATCCAACTCCTTGTTAAAGTTCCAGTTGGTTCCGTGAGCTGCCGCATCGCCATAGAAGCTCCAGTTCTTTCCGTCCATCGCTTCCCAGATTTCCTTCAAAGCCAGATAGTCTTTGATATACTCAAAGGTTTCCGACAATTTGATAGGCACGTTGGCTTCAATATTGGTCGTATTGTCGCTGATGACAAAAGCCTTACCTTCTACCGGCTGTGTTTCAAGAGCCGTTTCCACGCTACCGTTCTTTGAGTAGGTGGTATACGAAGTTACCCGGTAGTTACCGGCAGGCAACCATACGGTGGTGTCACACTGAGCGGTACCAATCTTCTTATACTGGTCGTCAGTATCCTGCAAGTCTTCCGGCTTTTCATATTCGTCCGGTCCCAAGAATTCTTCCTGATACTTCACTTTCAGTTTCTTGAACGTCTTGGATTCGTTGGTAAAGGTGTTGGTTACAGTTACATCCACCAGACGGATGGTGCTGAACAGATAAGCTCCTGCCGCACGGCTCAGTCCGGTCTTTTCCAGTTTGAACTGAACCATACCGCGTTTTGCTGTTTCGATGGCAAGCGGTTTCACTTCCAGTCCGCCGCTCACTACGTTAAACGTATTGCTCTCAGTAGCCGAACCGGCAAGAATCTGCTGGTCGAGTTTGTTATACAGATAATAACCGATGATGGTATACGTACCGGTAGTAAGCTGCAGTTTGTCGCTTCGCAAGCCAAACTCTGCATTTTCCGCATTGTAAGAATGTAGCGGCAAGGTCTGTGAAACCTGTGTGCCGTTATATTCCAAAATCACTTTAATCTTCTTGGCATCGTAGAGCGAGTCCAACTGGTCGTTGGCAGCGGCTCGGCTGGCTACTTCTGCCCCGAACGATGCGCTTTTGTAGAGCTTGAACTGTACGTAGCCGTACTCGCTCTGCAAGGCGTTTTCATCATCGTCCGAACATCCCGGCATCACGATGCTCAGCAAACCGAGCAACAGTGGCAGGAGGAACAGGTTATGTAATTTCTTTATATTCATTGATTAATGAGTTTATTTTTTGAGAGTAACTACAAGTATTTTCTTAATAGCATCGCCTGAGTCCATGAACATAATTGGGAAATCTTCACTAAACTCACTCTTTATCGTAATGGTAGCAGATTGTCCCCATTCCATACCTTCAACAACGATTGCAGGGTTCTCCATCATAGCACCACATTTCCAATCTGTACCAAACATACCCAGTAAAGGATCCACATCGTATGATTTGCCTACTTCTGCTTCAAAAGTTTGAACAGCTACATTAAACTCATCAAACATTGGATCAGTATATTTAGTTAGCTCTATTTCATTATTTGTAGATGTCTCTTCATCCCACCAAGTTACTTTAAATTCAGGACCGCTGGTATCTTCGATGACTTCTTGTGTAGCAATCATCAGCAAGAATCTATCGTATTCAATTTTCAACTCACCTGCTTCATCAAATGCGTTTCCAATAACGTCATCTTTGATTTCTTCGTATTTAGCAAAAGGAACTGCTAAAATATATGCTGTTCTGGGTTGGTCATTTGGTAATTCATCTGCAGTAAGATTGATTTTGCACTTATCGTGGATAGCATAATGCATCCATCCATATTCATCCATCACTTCATGCTGCTTGCTGTCATTGAGCTTATACTCGTCAATCATGACAATCTTGAAGTCATCGTTTTTAGCTTTCAGCGTGAAAGATACATGCTTGTTATAGCTTGTACCGCTACCGCCAGCAACACCTGCACCGTTGGTGAAGGTCTTTCCATCTTCAGAAATAGTCCAAGACCATCTGTTGGCAGTAGGACCGTCAACAATATCCATATCTTCAGCTGACATACCACCGAACACTAACGGAATCTGCTTTTCACTCTTACCGTCTTCCGAAGCAAAAGTAAGCGTATATTTCTGGTCGGCAGTAACCGGGTATTTTTCCATGTTACCATCTTGGATGATTTCCAATCCACCGGTAACTTCCTTGTTGATACCCCCTACCAATGCATCACCTTCCAGCTTTACCCAGCTCGGTTTGTTGGTAACAGCAAAACGGTAGTTCGCTTTCACTTTAAAGCGTTTGAAGTCGTTATAGCCCACTTCCAGTTCAGTAATCGGGTTGCCTTCTTCATCGAAAAGCTGCAAGTCGTAGCCCTGTGCTTCACGGCGAACTTCACCGATCACCACTTTTTCGCCACCCATGGTCAATTCCAGTTTAGCTACACTGGTTTCGTGAGCCGGAGCGTCGCCGGTCATTTTCACGGTCACTGTCTGCTTGCCCGGAGTACCCGACAAAACGAAGCTTTCCACTTCATCTTTTACAAATACACACCAGATAGCTGATGAAGACAAACTCCAGTTGGTGTTTGCCTCGAAAGAAAACTCCTGCGAACCGCCGGCAGCCAAGTTGATTTCCTGCTTTTCAGGGAATATAGGGGCAGTGCCTACGTTGTCATCATCGTCATCACATGCTGTAAAACCACATGCCATTACGAGGCTCATCAGCACCAGCCAGTTTTTGAATAATAGTTTTTTCATATTGTTCGTTGTTTCTTATATACGTTTAAAAACCTTGATCTTTTAGTTCTTCTGCTTCTGCATCGCTGATCCATTCCAGCAGATGGGCATAGCTTCCTACGGTTCCGAAGAGCGAGCCGTCTTTATTATATACACTCAGTGTGACATACTGCATTACGAAGTTTTCGCAGCTGCTGTAGTATGAAGTATAGACCGTAGGCTGGCTTATCTGAAGCTTGCCGTCACCATAGATGGTACTGAAAGCTTCGCCGGTAGTGGTCAGTGTCTGTTCGTCCATTTCCACCTTCGGCTCCATGATGTTCTTGCGGCTGAAGCGCAGTTTCACATCGAATCCGTCGTAATACAGATTTTTCAGAATTACCGTATTTTCTTCTTCCGGATCGAGCTCGGTTTCAATCAAGCGTTTCTTGATGTTCGGAATATATTCGGCGAAGTAGGTAGAAGTTACCATACAGTATCCGGTAAAGTTGTTGATGTCGAACGGACAAGATTTCTGCAATACCACCTTGGCTTCATCGCCATAGAGGCTCCATTTTTCTTCTTCCGGAATCACCAGACGCAAGGCAAATCCCAGTGAATCGCCGATACCGATATTATCGTACACCCCTTCTACATCGACCGATGCACTCATTTCACCCGCCTTGATGGTTACAGTATTTGAGAGCAGGCTGTAATGTTTGCCCTCGATGGCATTACTTTCCTTATCAATGATTTCCACACCGAAGGTACGGTCATAATCGGCTTTTTCGGTAGCCGATACCGGTACTTGGAACACCTCATTGCTCTCTTGTACGGGATAGTAATAAATCGTATCGGAAAACATCAGATAATTTTTGCCGGAGTATGCCGGTCTGTCCTGCTCGCAGCTGAACAGTGCGATAGCCGCTACTGCCACTGCCATACATTGCATTATTCGCTTTTTCATTATCAGTCTGTTTTTTTATTTGTTACTCTCATTAGGTTCAATTTCCGATCCGGGTGCTTCCAACTCGTGCTGCGGGATAGGCCATACAAACAACGGATCGTCTTTTTCTACTTTCAGGCGGTTGCCGGTATCGAGCGTCTGTTCCTGCGGCTTACGTTCGAAACCTTTGTGCCAGCGTTTCAAGTCTTGCAGACGGAAGCCCTCCATATAGAGTTCCTTTACACGTTCCTGCTCGATAACTTCCATTGCGTTCTGCTTGCTCATAGAAGTACCGCCACCGTAAGTTTCGTAACGGGCTGTACGCAGGGTAGTGATGTCGTTTCCGGCTTCGTTGAATTTCTCTTTCTGTACATAAGCTTCTGCACGGATGAGGTATTGTTCAGACAAGCGGAATACTTTCGGCATAGATACATGGAATACATTATATTGCTGGAATGTTTCGTTACCGAAGTACTTGATGAGCAACGGCCATTGCAATGCGTGGCTGTAGCCGGTGAGCATGGTCTTGAAGATAGCCGGAGCACGCAGGTCGTCATTTGCATAGAGGTCGAACACCCAGTTTGCCGGAACATAGTCGGGCTTGAACGAAACGAAGTCGTAGTTGCTGAACACGGTTCCCAAGGCTCCTCCGTATGAGTTGATAGTGAATCCTACTTTCCAGATGGCTTCGGTAGAGTTGTCGCTGGTCCACATGTACTTGTAATAATTCACACCGTTTGATACATACTGGTTTACGCTCGACAGGACATAGTAGTTGCTGTCGATTACCTTGGATGCATACTTGATGGCATCGTCCCACTTACGCATATACAAGGCAACGCGTGCACGGAGTGCATGAACTGTATATTCGTTGAAGTAGGTCGTATTAAACAGGGCACCATGAGTAGCTGGATTATAATCCTCTTCCAGCTTCAGCAGGTCGGCAGCCTTGTCCAAATCTTCGAGAACCAAGGCATACGAGTCTTTCAGTGAAGCACGCTTCATCGGTTCATCTCCCTTATAGTGCAGCGTCAAAACAACGCCCAACTCGTTGGCAGCTTCCTCATCGCTTTCATACGGCTTACAGAACAGCTTAATCAGTTCCGAGTAAGCCAGTGCACGGGCAAAGTAGGCTTCACCGCAATACTGATCCAGCTTATCGAGGGCTTCATCCGGGTTTTCGGTGCTCAAAGCATTATTGCGTACGCGCTCTACGTTGTCAAGCAAAAAGTTTGCCTGATTGATAACATTGTAAAGTGCACCATATACTTTTTCTATTTCTGTATTGGTTGACTGGATGTCTTTCCAGCGCCAAATGTCACCATATATATTGGTATTACCAATCACTCCATATACGAGGTCGGTCTGGATATCCGGCAGCAAGGTAAGGTAACCCGAATAGAGTGCCGGGCTCTTGAATGCCGAGTAGATACCAATCACCAGCTGATTTACATCCTCCGGAGTGTTGATTGCCTCCTCCATGCGCATGGCATCTTCGGGATACTTGTCCAGACAAGAAGCAAAAGAGCAGGTCAGGCAAATCGACAAGAGATATAGTTTTATATTTTTAATTTTCATTTTTGTTCTTGTTTAGAATGATAATTCTGCACCAAATGTGAACTGGCGTGTTGCCGGATACTGTGCTTGATATACATTAGATGCTACTTCAGGATCCAATCCGTTGAATCCGGTGATGGTCCATAAGTTCTGTCCCTGTATATACAGACGTGCCGAAGTAAAGAATTTGCTTTTCTTCAGTAACGACTGCGGCAAGGTATAAGCCAGACTCAGGTTTTTCAGACGCATGAATGAAGCATTTTCAAGGAAACGGTCGTCGAGCTGTGCCACTTCGCCGTAACGGGGAATGTCGGTAAGATCTCCCGGCTTTTTCCAGCGGTCGTAAAGCAGACGTCTAGACTGGTTATATACCGTATAAAGTCCGTTGCTTTCTTCAAAGAAGCGGTCGTTGTTCATCACGAATCGTTTCGCCATCCAGCTGAACTGAGCTGAAAGCTGGAAGCCTTTCCAACTGAGGGTGGTACCGAAACCTCCCATCCAAGGAGAGTCGAAAGTCTTTCCAGTCATCACTTTATCGCTTTCACGGTATTCATTGGTGATGTTTCCGTCTTTGTCATACCAAAGCGCGTCACCGTTGGCAGGGTTTACGCCGGCATAGCGGTTCAGGAAGAATTCGTGTACCGAATGACCTACCATAAACTTCACACCCGTAGTAGAGTTTACATATTCTTCTACTCCGTTATAAAGTTCAGTCAGCTTGTTCATGTTATAAGAAACATTGGCACTGACGTTCCATACGAAATCTTTGGTACGGATGATGTCGCCGTCGGCAGTGATTTCTACACCACGGTTTACCATGGCACCCACGTTTTTCCAGCGATAGCCTTCACCGGTTACGGCATATGATTCAGGTACGCTCATCAGCATGTTAGTGGTTTTCTTATGATAGAATTCCACATTTAAGTTAGCACGGTTCCAGAATCCAAGACGCACACCCACGTTGTTTGACCAGGTCTGTTCCCATCCCAGTTCTTCATTGCCGCTCTGTGCCGGATAGATACCTGCTTCGTCGTTGTAATTCGGACCTCCGGCAACCAATGCCAAATGGTCGTAGTTCGGAATTTCAGAGTTACCCGAAGTACCGGTACTCAAGGCAACCTGTGCATTGGTCAACCAGTCAATGTCTTTCAGGAAGTTTTCTTGCTTGGCATTCCACATGAAGCCCAATGACCAGAATGTACCCCAGCGGTGGTCTTTACCGAAACGAGAAGAAGCATCGGTACGTACCGAGAAGTCGGCATAATACAAATCTTTATAGTTGTATTCTCCACGGAGGAAGAACGACAGGTAGGCATAACTGCTGAATGTATCAGCCCAGCTTGATGCACGGGTACCTGCAGATACATTGGTAAGGAAGTCATTGGTCTGACCTTTTGAGTACACATCGAAACCTTCATAGCGGTAATCTACCCCTTCCTGGCCCAGCATGACATTAAACTGGTGGTCATCTTTGATGTTGAAGCGATAGTTGGCTGTTGTAGTTTCAGTAAGGCTCAGCATATCGGTGCTTCTGCGGGCAGCGGTACCCAAACCGTTATTTACCGAAAGGCTGGGGAATGACTGCATGAAAGCAGTGGTATGCGTGTAGTCAACACCGAACTGAGAGCGGATAGTCAAGTTCTCAATCGGAGTGATTTCAGCATATACTGTAGAAAGTACTTTATATTTTTTATACTTCACCGGGTTCTGCTCCATGTAAAGAATCGGGTTTTCACTGGTTCCCGCCCAGCTTCCGTCTTTGATGGTAGCCAATGAACCGTCTTTCTTATACGGATTCCAGTAAGGCAGCATGAATCGGCTGGCAGAAATCGGAGTTACAATGGTGTAGCTACCGTCATCAGCCTGCTGTGTTTCTTCGTATGCACTCATGGTATTGGTACCGATTTTCAGCCAGCTGCTGGCTTTTACTTCGGCATTAGCACGCAGGTTGTAGCGGCGGAACTCAGAACTCTGAGCAATACCTTCCTGGTCATAGAAACCACCTGAAACGTAGTAGTTCAAACGGTCGGTAGCACGGTTCACCGAGATTTCGTAGTTCTGCAGCGGTGCACGGTCATTGAACACCATATCAAGCCAGTTGATGTCGGTGCGTGAAAGCAAGTTGTAGTCTTGACCCGCATCGATACCGATTTCTTTTTCGAAAGCGATACGTTCGGGCGTGTTCATCAGTTCCCAGTTGGTACGTGCCAACTGTGAGAAACCATACTGAGCACGCAAGGTCACTTTGGCTTTGTCCATTGACAAACCACGCTTGCTGGTAATCACAACCACCCCGTTGGCAGCACGTGCACCATAAATAGAGGTAGAAGATGCATCCTTAAGCACGGAGATGCTTTCAATGTCATTCGGACTCAGGGTATTGAAGTCGGCACTTGAGATGGGCACCCCGTCTAAGATAAACAACGGAGCTGTACCCGAGTTGATTGAGTTGGTACCACGGATTTGGAATACAGCCGCTTTACTGGGTTCACCGGAGTTAGAAATGACCGTCAAGCCGGCACTTTGTCCCTGCAGGGCTTGGTCAAAACTTGGGGCAGGCACATTTTCCATCTTTTCCGACTTAACCGTCGAAACCGAACCGGCAATGGTCCCCTTTTTACGAACTCCGTAAGCAACTACTACCACTTCATCCACCATTTGTGCATCCGATTTCATCGTGATGTCCAGTTTGTGAGTCTGTGGCGTCACTACGTGCTGTTGCGATTGCATACCGATGTATGAATACACCAGAGTTGCTTTTGCAACACCTTTGATCTCAATGGAGTAGCTTCCGTCGATGTCGGTAATAACTCCATTATTAGTACCCTCCTGCATGATAGTAACACCAATCAGCGGTTCGTTCGTTTCTCCGTCAAATACTGTACCTTTGACAGAAAAATCTTGGGCGAACAGCGACTGGATTGCCATCACTGCAAGAGAGACGAACAAAAGAAATCCTCTTTTCATCTCTGTTTTTTGATTAATGATATAATTGAATTGTTAATAAAATGCGTACTTATGCGGGTAAGACCTTTGTCTTTGCGTACGATGTGTATATATATAAATAATAAATGTATGGACACACCTGTCATATATCGTCTCTGTGCTTAATGCTTCTCCAAACAGTTCGCGTTATATTGTAAAAAGTGTTATTAAAATGTTCTGCCAAAGTGACCATAAATGCATTTAGATTAATAAATTGCACAAATATACCTAATTATTTTTGTATTTTATTATTTTTTATCTAAATGGAATACTTCTGTGTTTTATGCACTTTTGTTGAAAAAAGGTGGTCTGAAAAGGAATAAGTAACTATTTGTATTTGTTTCTTTTTAAATGGTAATGAATACCCTTTATTTTTTGTAAATCTATATGTACAGAACGATTGGTTAAATAATATAAAAATACTTTGCTTTGTATATCTTTGTATGAAAACGGTATATTTATATAAAGAATATTGCTGTGAAGGTGTTTTTTTGATTCTTGGATATTGGCTTGAAATAACATTTTAAAAGATAGAAGTCGGTTGGCTGAATGCTTGATGGGTTGCCTCTGATAAAGTCTGATGGAGGAAGATGATGTTTGAATATAAGGTGGTGGCTGGTGTGGTTGTAGAGGAGGGCTGGTTTATATAATAAAAAAAGCCCGAATCAAAAATATGATTCGGGCTTGCGGTGCGTACGGGACTCGAACCCGTGACCCCATGCGTGACAGGCATGTATTCTAACCAACTGAACTAACGCACCTTGTTTTAATTCTGTTATTGTTTGCTATCTCTCTCGATTGCGATGCAAAGGTACGACATTTTTTGAAACCTGCAATAGGTTGAGGCGTTTTTTTTAAAGAAAATACAAAAAAACTTCGAAAAGGGGTTTCCCGCGAGTCTGTTTGGGGCTTCTTTAAATAGATTTCTCCCTTGCTTTTCCTTCTCGGTTCAGTGTAACGGAAGCAGAATCATGCGTTGGATAAGTTGGAAGAGATAGAGTGGGGATTCACTTGCGAGAATGAACGGAGTATGGTTTCGAGATAAAAAAAGGACTTGGGAAAGCTTCAGCGTTACCAAGTCCTTTTTTTTATTTTAAGTTAGCCTTGTATGTATTCGGTTGAACGGCCTCTAATGACGAAGCAGGGCTGGTTTCCCATTGGATTGATAGAGTTCCTACCCACCATAGTATATTCACTATAATCGTAGCAAAAAGTATGGTATAGGCTGTAATTCTTGCTTCCAGTTGTTTACTGGAAATCTTTTTTGAAATGTCTTTGGATTCTTTAATCGGTTCAATTGTTAAGACTTTCTCCATGTTGCTTTGTTAAAAAAAGATTCTTTATTTTCGTTTCTGTTAGAAAAATGCAGAGTCTTATGGAATACTGCATACCAAGTCATCTTTTTTTTATTTTATTGAGGAGCTTTATAGATTACTTTAGTATATAAAGCCGAAAATATACTGAAGAAGTGTCCGAGTATCAGGATATTAGTTTACGTAAACCGAACTGAAATACTGTTCCATTTGCTTTTTGGCTTCTTCTAATTGTTCTGAGGTATTTGCCTTAACCTCTTTAAGCTGATATTCCATTTTCATGGCTTCGTATTTATGTACACCCAGCGTGTGGTAAGGCAGGATTTCCACGCGTTGAATCATTTTATAGTCTTGGAAATGCTTGCCTAAGGCTTCTATATCTTCTTTAAAGGCGCTGTATCCCTGTACGAGGACATAGCGTAACCAGAAAGGCTTGTTGTTGTTTTCGAGCCATTCGGCCGTTTTAAGCGTTTGTTCGTTGCTTCGTGCTGTTAAAGCTTTATGCCGTTCGTTATTAAACTCTTTTACATCGAGCAGGACGAGGTCGGCAAGAGAAAAAAGCTCTTTAACATCCTCATTCCATAAACCTCCGTTTGAGTCGATGCAGGTGTGTATTCCAGCTTCTTTCAGCATACGTAACAGGGGAATCAAGGCTTTAGCCTGAAAAGTGGGTTCGCCTCCGCTGAAAGTTACGCCTCCTTTTTTGCCGAAGAAAGGTTTTTGGCTGACGGCCATTCGAAGGATTTCTTCGGGAGCCGTTTCTTTGCTTTCTCCTTTGGCGTCTATGGTATCGGGATTGGCGCAATACAGGCAACGGAAGTTACAGCCTTGTAAAAATACAACAAGGCGGATGCCGGGACCGTCGTAGGTGCCCAGTGATTCGTATGAATGAACTCGGATCATGAAGTTAGTTAAAAAATTTAGGGTAGATAATAGATCGTTAAAAAACAAGTTGACGAGGTATCAGGTGACAAGAACCCGAGGCGTTTCGGCCCTGTGGCTTTGCCAACATGTCACCCCGTCAACTCAAGAAGACCCAAAAGGTTTATGGTTGTAGTTTCTGTTACATACGTTCGTGGAAGCTACGTGAGATTACTTCCAACTGATGTTCGCGGCTCAGTTTGATGAAGTTTACTGCATAACCTGATACGCGGATTGTCAGCTGCGGATATTTTTCCGGATGCTCCATTGCATCTTCAAGCATTTCGCGGTTTAATACGTTTACGTTCAAGTGATGCGCACCCTTCACGAAGTATCCGTCCATCATGGTTACCAAGTTTTCGATCCGGTTCTCCATGTCTACGCCCAGTGACTTAGGAACGATAGAGAACGTGTTACTGATACCATCCTGTGAGTCACGGTAGCGGAGTTTAGCTACTGAGCTCAGTGATGCGATGGCTCCGTTCTTGTCACGTCCATGCATCGGGTTCGCTCCCGGAGCGAAGGCAACTCCTTTCGCACGTCCGTCGGGAGTAGCACCCGTCTTCTTGCCGTACATTACGTTAGAAGTGATAGTCAGGATAGACAAGGTGGGTTTTGCATTCTTGTAAATCGGCAATTTCTTCAATTCTTCATCGAAGTAGTAAATCAAGTCAACAGCCAAGTGGTCAACGCGGTCGTCGTCGTTACCGAAGCAAGGGAATTCTCCTTCAATGTCGAATCCTTCAGTCAGGCCGATTTCGTTACGTTTAGCCGTTACTTTTGCATATTTGATAGCCGACAGAGAGTCGACAGCAATTGACATACCAGCCACACCGTAAGCCAGGTTGATAGCATGCTGCGTATCTACGAAAGCCATCTGAGCCTTTTCGTAGTAATACTTGTCGTGCATATAGTGAATGATATTCATAGCTTCATTATAAACACGTGCCATTTCTTTCAATACCTTCTTGTAGTTAACCAATACTTCTTCGAAGTTCAGCACATCGCCAGTCAGTACAGGAATGTCTTTTACCATCAATGTACCTGTATTTTCGCAGCGGCCTCCGTTGATGGCAAGCAACAGTGCTTTCGCCAAGTTACAACGTGCACCGAAGAACTGGATGTGACGGCCGATATCCTGGTAAGAAACACAGCAGGCAATTCCGTAGTCGTCAGAGTTACGTACTTCACGCATCAGCTCATCGTTTTCATACTGGATAGAAGAGGTGTCGATAGAAACCTGTGCGCAGAAGTTCTTGAAGCCTTCAGGCAGTTCCGGGCTCCACAGTACCGTCAAGTTCGGTTCTGGAGAAGGACCGAGGTTGTATAATGTCTGGAGGAAACGGAACGAAGTTTTGGTTACTTTAGTGCGTCCGTCGTTAAAGCGTCCACCGATAGCTTCAGTTACCCAAGTAGGGTCACCTGCAAAAATATCGGTATAAGCCTGCATACGCAAGTGGCGTACCATGCGCAGTTTGATAACGAACTGGTCGATGAGTTCCTGTGCATGGATTTCATCCAATGTTCCGTTAGCCATATCGTATTCGATATAGATGTCGAGGAAAGAAGAAACGTTACCCAGTGACATTGCAGCTCCGTCTTGTTCTTTAACAGCAGCAAGGTAAGCCATATACACCCACTGAACGGCTTCGCGTGCGTTGGTAGCCGGGCGTGAAAGGTCTAAGCCGTATTGCTCGCCCATGACCTTGATTTCCTTCAAAGCCTTGATTTGTTCGGCAACTTCTTCGCGCAGGCGGATGCGTTCGTCGGTCATCGGACCGGTAAGGTGGCGCAAGTCATCCTGTTTAGCTTCGATGATACGGTCGATGCCATATAAAGCCAAACGGCGGTAGTCTCCGATGACACGTCCGCGTGCGTAGTTGTCGGGAAGACCGGTAAGGAATCCCAGAGAACGGAACGAACGGATTTCTTCAGTATAAGCATCGAATACTCCGTCGTTATGTGTCTTACGGTAATGAGTAAAGATGTCTTTTACTTTCGGGTCGACTTCGACTCCGTTTTCGCGGCATGCTTTTTCTACTACCTTGATTCCGCCAAACGGCTTGATGGCACGGCGTAGTACCTCATCGGTTTGCAAACCTACAATCACTTCGTTTTCCTTGTCTATATATCCCGGAGCGAAAGAAGTAATGGTTGAAACGGTTGAGGGGTCAAGTGAGCGTACACCGTTGTTGGCACGTTCTTCTGCAAGAGCTTCCAGGCACTTGTTCCATACAGCTTTGGTACGTTCTGTCGGACCGGTTAAGAAAGATGCATCACCTTCATACGGAGTGATGTTGGTTTTTACAAAATCGGTTACATTGATTTCATGGTTCCAACGACCTTCTTTGAAATTCATAGCCATAATTGTTTTAGTTTTTTAGTTTATGAGTTTTTAAGTTCTTAAGTCTTTGAGTTCTTAAGCCCTTAATCGTTTGAATTCTTAAGCTCTTTTGGTTTTAAGTTCTTTTGTACTTCTGTCTAAAAAACAGATAGTTTTATGTCTTAAAACATTTGCAAAGGTAGCTCTTTTCTATGATTTTGGCAATACCTAATATTAAGTATATTGCTAATTTGTATTAATTACAATAATGACTTAGATGAATTCAAGTGTTGCGGAGGTCTTGAAGAGGGAAAGAGTGGCACTTTCTATCTGGCTGTTGCAGAACTTTGGTTAGCTAAAGCCACTGCATATATGAGAAGAAGACAAAGATTCACTATAGGTATGATGTACTTTATAAACGGAGAAAGGGCAGATGACAGGTAGAAAGATGAAAACAATCGGCTGGTTTGCTGATAAGGGGCAAGTGGTTGAAAAGCAGAAGGAAAGAGAGGAGAAAAGAGAAAAGGTGAAAGCTGAATCCTATGCAGATTAAGTAAAAAAGCGTAAAAAAGTTGTTTAAATGTTTGCAAGAATCAAAAAGACCATCTATCTTTGCACCGCGTTTGAGAGAAAGCGTTTTTACAACTTAACTTTGGAAGTTTGGGTGAGTGGCTGAAACCACCAGTTTGCTAAACTGACGTACGGG
>Reeses_p1__coassemble_498_pt1 | contig 23913 bp, 20 predicted proteins | sample Reeses_p1__metabat2_high_PE_016 | metagenome-assembled genome bin Reeses_p1
AGCGGCACCACCCTCCATGCCACCATGCAGCTGAATGCCGAAGACGGCGGCCATCGCAAATGTATTCTCGTTACCAATAACGAAAACAACATCTGCGAAGAGGTAACCTATGAACGCAACAAGCGAGTAATCAATGGTTACACCACTCCAAAAGGCGAAGAAGTAGAAGGCTTGAAATCGAACACCCTTCGCTACTACAAGACCGACTTTATCAGCCGCGACCAAAGCCCGAAAAATATGCGTGCCTTGGTAACAGCCAGCACCGATTTGCTTTGCATCAAAAACGATATCTATACCGAAGCTCCGTTGGCCGGCAAGCACTTGAACAGCAAGATTGCCCGCTACTTTGAAAACCGACATACGCGTATGCTCGTGATTTATAACGAAGCAGCCATCTTCGACATTGTAAACCTGCTTGTGGATATACCCATGGACGAGCGCGGCAAGATTAAGGTGTACACCTTTGCCGACGGACGCTATGCGTATGATGACGACTTTATGGAAGTGGCCGACAAGGTAGAACTGTGCGCCCTGCCTGCTGCCATCTATGATGCTTATAAGCACGTTTTACCTAAACGTAAGCCCAAATATTTGCCGGAAGCCTTATTGGAAGAAGCACAATTGACTAATAGCGAGGAAGTGACGGTTCAAGGTTCGTTGAACTTTGAATAAAAATCAACACTATCAACGAACATAAATAAGGAACAACATGAAATACATCAAATATCAACAAGAAGCCATTAAGGAATTGGTCAACAAGACCCTTACCTTGCTTTCTTACCACAATAACCGACAGATTTTGGTCTTTAAGTCGCCAACCGGCTCCGGCAAAACAGTGATGGCTGCAGAAATGTTGCGCCAATTAAATAACGAACTGTCGGAAAACCCCAGTGCACCAACCAACGAAGTAGCCTATATCTGGATAGCACCCAACAAACTCCATGAACAGAGCTACTTCAAAATGAAAAATGCGTTCACGGAAACCCGCGACCTCCAACCAGTGATTTATGATGAACTGGACCATTCTATAGATGGCTATATTCAGCCGGGACAAATCTTGTTTGTCAATTGGGAAAGCATCAACAAAGACAATGCCGTGATGGTACGCGATACGGAATTGTCGGCATCCTTGTATGACCTTACGCGCCGTACGCAGGAAGAACACAACATCCCTATCATTGTCATCATTGATGAGGAACACATGTTCGGTAGCCGTAATGCCAAAAAGTCAGAAAAGGTATTGAGTCACATCCAACCCAAGATTGAAATCCGCATATCGGCTACACCATTACCCGAAACGATGGCCAAAGCCAAAGAAACGGTCATTATTGCACGTGAAAAAGTGATTGCAGAAGAAATGATCAAAGAAAGCGTGGTATTGAACCCGGCATTGGAATTTAACAACCCACTCGGCTCGCTCAACCAGCATCTGATTCATCTGGCATTGCAAAAGCGTGAAGAGTTAGCGGAAGCCTACAAAGCCCTTGGAGTGAATATCAATCCCCTGCTTTTGATTCAGTTACCCAACGACGGTGAAAGCATGAATGCCGAAGATAATTCTGTGAAAGATGAAGTCATCAACTATCTGAATATCATTAAAGGCATTTCTACAGAAAACAACAAATTGGCTATTTGGTTGAGTAAGGAGAAAACTGACAATCTAAACACGATTGCCAACCCTGATGATGTAACCGAAGTATTGCTCTTCAAACAAGCTATTGCCTTGGGATGGGACTGTCCCCGTGCAGCCGTACTGCTCATTTTCCGCAAAATAGAAAGTTTTACCTTCTCAGCACAGACCGTAGGACGCATTCTGCGTATGCCTGAACAAAAATTCTACCAGGATGACCGACTGAACCGTGGTTATGTTTATACGAACTTGAGCAAGGATATTATCGAAATCGTACGTGACGATATGGATTACCTGAGTTCCCTGCATGCCGTTCGGCGCAAAAACCTGAACAACGTAAGCCTGTGGTCAGCATACAATGAGCGCACCTCTGCTGAGCGTAACCGTTTGGGATCAGACTTTAAGCGTCATCTGCTGCTTACCTTTACCGACAACTGGCTGGTTGCCGCAAGTTCCGGCTCCTTTTTTACTGCAAGTGAGATGAGCGGAGAATCAACAGGAAATGAAGACGAAAAAGGAAAAGAAGAAGATGGAGATATACAGAGCCAGGCTTTCAAAAACCGGGAAGCTGTTAAGAATAAAATAAACTTCCAGGTACGAAATATCAGCATCGAACTGGTGGAAGATGTTACAATATCAGGAGAAGTGGGGCGAAGCCAGATTGATCACAAGGTTAAATATGTGCGTACCATGCAAGAACTGGATGCCACATTCATGGCTTTTTGCGGCAAAATGCTGGGCAGCTCCTTCGAAAGAGTAAGTATCAGAACCTTAGCGGTAGCACTGAAAGAGGTTATGGAAGATTTATTTGAACTCTTTGAGACCGATGCCGTAAAGGTTATACTTTATCATGCCAACCGGCCGAAGTTTGAAGACATCATTCAGCGTGCTCTCCAGCGTTACACTCATATCCTGAATAAACGCAGAAATGCCTGTAAAGCGAAAGGTTTCGTTGCGTATGAATGGGAAGTTCCTGCCGACCGTTTTTACAAGGAGGACACGCATTCAATAAAAAATGATATAAAAAATCATGCACTCCTTCCCTACATCCAGCTAAATGGTTCTTCTAATCCGGAATTGCAATTTACAGCTTTCCTGGAAGCTCATCAGGAATACATTGACTGGTGGTATAAAAACGGAGATTCCGGGAAACAGCATTATGCTATCAGCTACATCAACGTAGACGGAGAACAATCCCTATTTTATGTGGACTTCATCATCCGTATGCGGAATGGTCAGGTGTTCTTGTTTGATACCAAGAGTGTGGAAAGTGACAGAAATGCCGTGAACAAGCATAACGCACTGATTGACTATATCCATAATGATAAAAACAAGGATAAGAACCTGAAGGGTGGAGTCATTATTCAAATGGGAGAAAACTGGAAATACTCTCCTATGAAAATAGAAAATACAAAAGACATCAATAATTGGGATTCATTCTATCCCAATGAATATTAAATCAACAGAATACCATGGCAAAAGGATTGGATCAAAAATTTCTGCACTACGGCATTCGCAAGGAAGACCTGGAGCTGATTCGCACACTTTGCGAAAAGCATGGTCTGGACTTCGAATGGATGAGCGAAGAGATTCTTCGTAAATTCCATGCCGTCAAAGTAGATAAGATAGAAATAAGCGACAACGATACGGAAAAGGTTATCAATGACGCCATTCAACTCATCAAATAGTATAGGAGGAAAAGTATGATTATCAAAAGTATCAAGATCAAGAACTACAAGACCTACCTATCTTTGGACTTGGACCTTTCTGTACAGGCAGACAGGCCCATCATCTTGATTGGAGGTATGAATGGTGGTGGTAAAACCACATTGTTCGAAGCCATCTGTGGCGCACTATATGGATTGAAAATAAAGGACAAGGCTCATTTTAATGAACTGCTCAATAATGGTTCCATCGGCAAAGTTGCTCCGGAAATCCAACTGGAACTGGCTTTTGAAGGAATGGTTTTGGGACAGAACCAGAAGTATGTGCTGCGCCGTATCTATAAGTTGAGCCCATCCGACAAGCCAGTAGAAAGCGTAATGCTGAATATGAACGGCAATCAGTTCATCTATGGAACCGCCATGCCTTTAGCTCAACGCGCACAAAGTGAACAGCAAGTCAACAAGATTATCAAGGCCAACCTTCCGCAAGAATTGAGCAAGTATTTCTTGTTTGATGCCATGCAATCGAGTGAACTGCTGAAGGAGAACGTGTTTGCCCAAATCATTAAGGATAACATTCAGAATGTGATGGGGTTCAATAAATACCTCCAGCTGAAGAATGCCTCGGAACATATTCAACAGGAATGGGCTGCCCGACGTTTGGAAGCTCAGAAAGAAGCCGAAGAATACAACCAACTGTGTGAACAGCGCAACAACCTTCTTCAATTACAATCTGATAATACTGCCAAACAAGATCAACTGTACAAGTATTTGGTAGACATGCAGGAAGAGTATAATGCAGCCAAAGAAGGTGCTAAAAACTCTGCAGATACTGAACGTAAGATTGAGGCGCTTCAAGCTAGCATTAATGAAACGCAAGATCTTTCCAGGCGATACAATGCTCAGCTTAAATCAGTCATTGACACACTGGAAATGAATATCTTCTTCCCCAAGGTAGCGACAGATATTGCCAATGAGGTAAATGACATCATCCGCCAGAAAGATGCTCTGAAACGAGAAGCCGAAGGTGTACTTACTCCGGCACAACTGAAAGAAGTAACCGGAAAAATCTTATCTTACTTGAAATTTAACTTGCTTTGCCCTAAAACGGTAGATGGTGAATTGGTCGTTGATTATTTGTTGAATCAGCAGAAACAGCTGCAACGCACAGATAAATATGCCTTCTTGGATGACACTGAATTTGATGCATTGAAGAACTTGCTGAATGCTAACTCCGTCAATGAGTTCATTCAGTTGAACGACATGCACTATGATTTGGAAAAGCGATTGGACAACTACGACAACCAACTGAAGCAGGTAGATATTCTGAGAAGAAGTCTCGTGAGCGGTAATGTGGAAATCATCCAGACCTATGAGGATGTTACACGTGAATTAGATGCCTTGAAGAAAGCGTACGAAGACTGCACCACGCAGATTGAAAAATTGGAAAAGCGTATCCATCAGTACGATGTACAAATCCAACAGGAACCGGATATCAAATTCGATACACTGGTTAAGCTCAAACCATTCTTTGAAGAGGTGGCCGATGCGCTCTTGAAACGTAAGAAAGCCAAAATTGAAGAGGATATGAAACAGCAGCTCAACAAGTTGCTTATCTCCTACAAGAATTGCATTTCCAAAGTGGAATTGTCTGATTCGATGCAGAATTTCTCCATCAAGCTTTACCACAAGGCAGGCAATGAGATTTCACTGAATCAGCTTAATGCGGCATCGAAGCAGATTTTCATCCAAGTGCTGTTGAAAGTATTGCGCAATTTGGGAGACTATAACCCACCCGTAATGATTGACACCGTGATGGGCGTACTGGATGAAGAGAGCCGCGATGTCCTGATGGAGGAATATTTCCCGGGATTGTCGGAACAGACTATCCTGCTCTGTACCACTTCCGAAATACGCAAGGACAAGGACTTTCCCAAACTGGAGCCGTTCGCTTCACGACTTTATACCTTGACGCGCGATCCAGAAGCGCAAAGCACTTATGTGAATGAAGGATATTTCGGTATTCAACTTAATGAATGATTGCCATGGAAGTAGCATTTGAAAACATACGACAGGCCGAAGGTATTACAGAAGTAATCCTTCCCTTAAAAAATAAATTGGAACAGAAGTTTAACCTTTCTCAACAGGTTGGCAACGAGAAGAATATCATCTTGACGTGGAACAAGGTGATGCGTATTTGCCTGATAGCCAGTTTGAGTTTACCCGAAACGCGTAGCATAGACGAACTGGATAAGATACAGTTGTCGAGAAATAGCCAGCGTATTATGCCCAGTTTCTTTACAAAAGACAACAACCGTACCTTGTTTTCTGCTCTACTCAAACTGCGTTATAAAGACTGTGAAGTGGATTGGCAAGATCCAACTATCGTAGGACGTATTATTGCTCAGGAAATTTATCGAGGTATTCGCTTTCTTTCTGAGGATGAGAACTTGAACTCTTTCTTATACTCAGTAAGCGACCGCCGTCGTTCCTCCAACAGCATACCGGAACTGGAATTGCTGATTGGTGAATATGATGACGAGATGGAGGCCAAACTAAACATCAATGGACGTTCTATCTCGAATGCACAGATATTGGTGGCTGGAACTACGGGTTCCGGCAAGACCAATCTGTTGGCTGTTTTGATTCAGCAATTTAGAAACCTGTCTACCGATACACCTTATCCGGTAAACTTCCTATTGTTTGACTATAAGGGAGAATTTTCTGACCCGGCCAATAATCATTGGTTATCTTATTTCGACGTAGATAGAAGTTGTATTCTGGACCCTGTTCAACAACCACTTCCATTCACTCCGTTCAAAGATTTCACCAATAAGTCTATCAACGAGATAAATCTCTACTCCACGGAAATGGCCAATGCATTATGTGCTATCGAACGTACCAGCATTAGTGCCAATATGAGCAATCGGTTGAGCGAAGCCATTGTTGATGCGTACAAAAAGACCGACGGCAAACCTATCACCTTTGACTTGATGTTGAAACATTATCAAGAAAGGATGAGCAATCCGGACAAGGATGATAGTATCACTTCTGTTTTGAAGCAATTGGTTCGCAATCATTTATTCGCTACGGAAGACAAAGCAAACCTCGTGGACGAATGTTTCATCGTCAAGATGGATTCTTTCCCCAAAGACGGCCCGATAGCCAAAGCCATTGTTTACTTTGTTATTTCAAAGCTGAATATCATCTACGAACAGCTTTCCAAGCAGGCAGTCAACGATGATTACGTACAAATACGTCATTTCACCATCATTGATGAAGCACACTACATGCTCGACTTTGACAACCATCCGCTTCGCAACCTCATTGCTGTAGGTAGAAACAAGGGGCTAAGCATCATCTTGGCTACCCAGAATATGGATAGCTTCAAAAGTAAGCATTTCGACTTCTATGCCAACGCACAATATCCATTGATTATGAAACAGCAGAGCATTACAGACTCGGTTATCAAAGATTTGTTTGGTGTAACTGGTAAAGAGTTCCAGGAAATCAAGAATGCCATTGCATCACTTCAGAAAGGGGAACTTATTATCAAGGACAATACAATGGCCTTGCTCGGTTTTGCTGGAAAGAACTATAAACGCATTAAGGTTACACATCTGATATAAAAGCACTTATTTGTGTGATTTACACCCGTATGAAGCAAATGCTCATTCGATATTGATAGATGATAACATCATGCTAAGCATGGCTGTATAACCTAATTGAATTAATTCAATAAAAGTGAAAACAATTTAATGAATGAATTATGGACAATATCAATAATAATAATACTTATAACCGCATCCATTTTGCCGTCATGGCAATAGAAAGCGGTGCCCGTAAACTGAACATTTCCGGAAAGGAAATGCACGACCGGTTAAAAAAACAAGGATTAATTCATCGCCGTCTGATTAATCGGTATGAAGACCTACATACGCAGAGCTTGGATTGGGTGGCAGAAGATATTTGTGAAACTCTTTTGAATTGGGAGGCTGAAAAATGATACGTTTGTTTCATGGTTCGTATATCGCAGTACCCACCCCTTTGGTCAAGTTGGGCAGGAAAAAAGTAGATTTCGGACAAGGGTTTTATCTGACCAAATTGAGAGAACAGGCTACATCGTGGGCCATTACTATTGCTGAACGAAAAGGTCGCTATGCTCAGCCCTTCTTAACTGTCTACAAGTTTGACGATACGGCTCTTTTGGATGCCGGATACCGCATCAAACGATTTGAGTCATATGATATGGAATGGCTGAATTATGTCATTGATTGCCGGAAAGGCGGAGTGATGCAGCAACAATACGATATCGTAGAAGGGGGTGTTGCCAATGATAAAGTCATTGATACGGTAGAAGATTATGAGAATGGTATCATTACCGCTGAGCAAGCCTTGGGACAATTGAAATACAAGGAAATCAATCACCAAATTTGCATCTTGAGCCAAGATGTTGCAGATAAGTATTTGTCTTTTGCTGCGGCTGAAAAAGTCATCGAGGAGAGAAGGGTATGAGAGATTCTGTGTTATGGCGCAAGCAGAGCCGCATTATTATAAAACTGGCGGAATTGTTACAGATTGATGCCGAAATGGCTCTCGATTTGTTTTACTCTACCCGCACCTATCAGTTATTGTCTGACCCGAAATATGGTTTGCAACTGATGAGCGATGACTATATCTTGGAGGATTTGATTCAGGAACTCAGAGAAAGATTCTGATTTTTCTTATATATAGAGAGGAGTTTGAAGCACAGATTGATATGGTACAGAGGTGGGCTACCGCTCATCAGTCGGATATTACGCTACCCCAACCTTTGCAAGATTTTTATTTGCTCTCGCAATAAATGATAAAAACTTTCATTATATCAAGGGAATAACAGAACAACAATAAAAAGATTTGCATTTTTGCCAACTCCAGTTTGCAATATAACGAAGTATTCGTATATTTGCAACGCAGAAAGGAGAAGTAATGGAAGCGTTTTATAGAACCCATAGTTATTTAGTTGAACATACGAACGCGCCGGTACGCCGCGACTTGATGGACGAAATAGACTGGAACGCCCGTCTTATCGGTATTAAGGGTACACGAGGTGTAGGTAAGACCACTTTCCTCTTGCAATATGCACAAGAAAAGTTCGGGCTTGACCGTTCATGTCTGTTTGTCAACATGAATAACTTTTATTTTTCCCAGACCAGTCTGGTAGATTTTGCCGGAGAGTTTGTGAAGAGAGGTGGCAAAGTCCTCCTCATCGATCAGGTGTTCAAGTTGCCCGACTGGAGCCATGAAATCCGTATGTGTCACGACCGCTATCCGAGCCTGAAAATTGTATTCAGCGGCTCTTCTGTGATGCGTCTGAAAGATGAGAATCCCGAGCTAAACGGCATCGTGAAATCGTATAACCTCCGCGGGTTTTCATTCCGCGAGTTTCTTAACTTACAGACAGGAAATCATTTTACCCCTTATACACTTGACGAAATCCTGACGAATCACGAGCATATCGCCAAAACCATCCTCCCCTACCTCAATCCGCTAAACTATTTGCAAGACTACATCCACCATGGATTTTATCCTTTTTTCCTTGAGAAAAGAAACTTCTCGGAAAATCTGCTGAAGACCATGAATATGATGATTGAGGTAGATATTCTGCTTATCAAACAAATTGAGCTGAAATATCTTTCAAAGATAAAAAAATTACTATATTTGTTGGCAGTTGACGGTCCGGTGGCTCCCAATGTAAGCCAGCTTGCCGCCGACATACAGACATCACGCGCCACGGTAATGAATTACATCAAATACCTTGCCGATGCCCGCCTGATTAATATGGTGTATCCTAAAGGAGAAGAGTTCCCGAAAAAACCGGCAAAAATCATGATGCACAATACGAACTTAATGTATAGCATTTACCCGGTGAAAGTAGAGGAACAGGATGTGCTGGAAACCTTCTTTGTCAACACCTTATGGAAAGACCATAAAATAAATAAAGGAGAAAAAGGAACCTCTTTCCTTGTTGACAACAATCTTCATTTCAGGATTTGTGTTGACGGAAGTAAGTTTAAGAGCAATCCGAATGTGTATTATGCCATGCACAAAATGGAACTGGGACACGGAAACCAGATTCCGCTATGGCTGTTTGGCTTTTTATATTAAGTGAGACTAACGATTTTATTACCTAATTATAATTAGTAATTGTATGACTAAACAAAAAAAATTCATCACATGTGATGGTAACCAGGCTGCAGCACATATTTCATATATGTTCTCAGAAGTTGCAGCTATCTACCCTATCACCCCGTCATCTACAATGGCTGAATATGTAGACGAATGGGCTGCCGCAGGTCGTAAAAACATCTTCGGCGAAACTGTTTTGGTTCAAGAAATGCAATCTGAAGGTGGTGCTGCCGGTGCGGTACACGGATCTCTTCAGGCTGGTGCATTGACAACTACTTATACTGCTTCTCAGGGATTGTTGCTGATGATCCCGAATATGTACAAGATTGCAGGTGAATTCTTGCCTTGCGTATTCCATGTATCAGCTCGTACACTGGCTTCTCACGCTTTGTGTATCTTCGGTGACCATCAGGACGTAATGTCTGCTCGTCAGACTGGTTTCGCTATGTTGTGCGAAGGTTCTGTACAGGAAGTTATGGACTTGGCTGGTGTAGCTCACTTGGCTACTATCAAGTCTCGCGTTCCGTTCATGAACTTCTTCGACGGTTTCCGTACTTCTCACGAAATCCAGAAAATTGAAATGCTGGAAAACGAAGACTTGGCTCCGCTGGTTGACCAGAAAGCTTTGGCTGAATTCCGCGAACGTGCATTGAACCCGAACAAACCGGTGGCACGCGGTATGGCTGAAAACCCTGACCACTTCTTCCAGCACAGAGAATCATGTAATCCGTATTACGATGCAGTTCCGGCTATCGTAGAAGAATACATGAACGAAATCAATAAGATCACCGGACGTAACTATGGCTTGTTCAACTACTATGGTGCTGAAGATGCAGAACGCGTAATCATCGCTATGGGTTCAGTAACTGAAGCTGCTCGCGAAGCTATCGATCACTTGGTGGCTAACGGTGAAAAAGTAGGTTTGGTTTCTGTACACTTGTACCGTCCGTTCTCTGCTAAACATTTCTTGGCAGCTGTTCCTAAGACTGCTAAGCGTATTGCTGTTCTTGACCGTACAAAAGAACCGGGTGCAACCGGCGAACCTTTGTTCCTCGATGTGAAAGAATGCTTCTACGGACAGGAAAATGCGCCTCTTATCGTAGGCGGACGTTACGGCTTGGGTTCTAAGGATACTACTCCGGCTCAGATTCTGGCTGTATATGAAAACTTGGCATTGGCTATGCCGAAAGATCACTTTACCGTAGGTATCGTAGACGACGTTACTTTCACTTCTCTTCCTCAGAAAGAAGAAATCGCATTGGGCGGTGAAGGTATGTTCGAAGCTAAGTTCTTCGGTTTGGGAGCTGACGGTACAGTAGGTGCTAACAAGAACTCTGTAAAAATTATCGGTGACAATACCGACAAATATTGCCAGGCTTATTTTGCATACGACTCTAAGAAATCTGGTGGTTTCACTTGCTCTCACTTGCGCTTCGGTGACCATCCTATCCGTTCAACTTATTTGGTAAATACTCCGAACTTCGTAGCTTGCCACGTTCAGGCATACTTGCACATGTATGATGTAACTCGTGGTTTGCGTAAGAACGGTACTTTCTTGCTGAATACAATCTGGGAAGGCGAAGAGTTGGCTAAGAACTTGCCGAACAAGGTGAAGAAATACTTTGCTGAAAACAATATCTCTGTTTACTATATCAATGCTACCAAGATTGCTCAGGAAATTGGTTTGGGTAACCGTACCAATACCATCCTTCAGTCTGCATTCTTCCGTATCACAGGCGTTATCCCTGTAGATTTGGCTGTAGAACAGATGAAGAAGTTCATCGTGAAATCTTACGGTAAGAAGGGTGAAGATGTGGTTAACAAGAACTATGCTGCCGTTGACCGCGGTGGTGAATACAAACAGCTGGTTGTTGATGCTGCTTGGGCTAACCTTGAGGTAGAAGCTGCTGCTGCTAATAACGATCCTGCATTCATCAACGAAGTAGTTCGTCCAATCAATGCACAGGATGGTGACTTGTTGCCGGTATCTGCATTCAAGGGTATCGAAGACGGTACTTGGTATCAGGGTACAGCTAAATACGAAAAACGTGGTGTAGCTGCATTCGTTCCTGAATGGAATCCTGAAACTTGTATCCAGTGTAACAAGTGTGCTTATGTTTGTCCTCACGCTTCAATCCGCCCGTTCGTATTGGATGCTAACGAACAAGCTGGTGCAAACTTCACTACACTGAAGGCTGTTGGTAAACAGTTCGACGGTATGACATTCCGTGTTCAGGTAGACGTTATGGACTGCTTGGGTTGCGGTAACTGTGCCGATGTATGTCCGGGTAACCCGAAGAAGGGTGGCAAGGCTTTGACTATGAAGCCGCTTGAAACTCAGTTGGGTGAAGCTGCTAACTGGACTTACTGCTCTGACAACGTGAAGAGCAAACAGCACTTGGTTGACATCAAGGCTAACGTGAAGAACTCTCAGTTCGCTACTCCGTTATTCGAGTTCTCTGGAGCTTGCTCTGGTTGTGGTGAAACTCCGTATGTAAAACTGATTTCTCAGTTGTTCGGTGACCGTGAAATGGTTGCTAACGCTACCGGATGTTCTTCTATCTACTCTGGTTCTGTACCTTCAACTCCTTACACTACAAACGAAAAGGGTCAGGGTCCGGCTTGGGCTAACTCATTGTTCGAAGACTTCTGCGAATTCGGTTTGGGTATGGAAATGGCGAACAAGAAATTGCGTAGCCGTCTGGAAGAAGCTATGAAGACTGCTATTGCAAGCGATAGTTGCCCGGCTGAACACAAAGCTGCATTCCAGGAATGGATTGAAGGACGCAACGATGCAGATAAGAGCAAAGCTGCTGCTGAAAAGATCATTCCGTTGGTAGAAGCTACAAAAGACCAGTGTGCTTCTTGCGCTACTATCTACCAATTCAAAGACTACTTGGTAAAACGTTCTCAATGGATTATCGGTGGTGACGGTGCTTCTTACGATATCGGTTACGGAGGTTTGGATCACGTGATTGCTTCTGGCGAAGATGTAAACATCCTGGTATTGGATACAGAAGTTTACTCTAATACAGGTGGTCAGTCTTCTAAGGCTACTCCGCTGGGTGCTATCGCTAAGTTTGCCGCTTCTGGTAAACGTGTACGCAAGAAAGACTTGGGTATGATTGCTACTACTTACGGTTACGTATATGTAGCTCAGATTGCAATGGGTGCTGACCAAGCTCAGACTCTGAAAGCAATCCGTGAAGCAGAAGCTTATCCTGGACCGTCATTGGTAATCGCTTACGCTCCATGTATCAACCACGGTTTGAAAGCTGGTATGGGTAAATCTCAGGCTGAAGAAGCTAAGGCTGTAGAATGTGGTTACTGGCATTTGTGGCGCTTCAACCCGGCTCTGGAAGATGAAGGTAAGAATCCGTTCTCACTCGACTCTAAAGAACCGAACTGGGATAACTTCCAAGACTATCTGAAGGGTGAAGTTCGTTTTGCGTCTGTAGCAAAACAATATCCTGCTGAAGCAGCTGACTTGTTTGCGGCTTGTGAAGACATGGCTAAGAAACGCTATGCTTCTTACAAACGTATGGCTGCTATGGACTGGAGCAACGAAACTCAAGAATAATTTATTCTGACTGAATAATCTCTTAAGAGGGAGAAGGCCGATGGGTTTTCTCCCTCTTTTTTTTGAATCGCTCTCTCACCTCATTTGTTCAGGCAATCAGCACTCAAGCCAATCTGATTTCTTCGAAAAATCGGGAGAAACCATCAGAGGTCAATCTGGTTTCTCTTTTCTCAATCATTTTCTCAATCATACCTTCTGGATATCGCTCATAGAGATATATCCGGGCGACAAGCGAGTCATGAAAAGAGCGTTATGCAAGCTTATGATAAACATTCACTCATAAGGGAATAACTGGAAGCATACCCACCCGGAAAGCCATAAAAAAAGCCCCTGTAAAACCTACAGGAGCTTTCTTGTTAATATATCAGACTTGATATTTTATCTTCTCGATTACGGAAGATTTATCCGCCGAAGTTATCGTACATGATAGAAGATTCTTCAACACCAAGGCTATCCAGCATTCCGACAACCGCTTTTGACATCGGACCAGGACCACACATATAGTATTCGATATCTTCCGGAGCTTCGTGATCTTTCAAGTAAGTGTTCAACATTACCTGATGAACGAAACCTGCGGTATACTTCACGCCAGCTGCATCTGCCGCCGGGTCCGGACGGTCGAGTGCCAAGTGGAAGTGGAAGTTCGGGAAATCCTTTTCCAGCGCCATGAAGTCTTCCAGATAGAACACTTCGTTCAGCGCACGGGCACCATAGAAGTAATGCAATTCGCGGTCGGTAGTATGTAGCGTACGAGTCATGTGCATAATCTGCGCACGAAGCGGAGCCATACCGGCACCACCACCTACCCAAATCATTTCCTTCTTCGAATCGAAGATTGGGTGGAAATCACCGTAAGGACCACTCATCAATACCTTATCACCCGGTTTCAGCGTAAAGATATAAGAAGAAGCGATACCCGGATTTACATCCATGAAGCCACTTCTGTCGGCTTTAAACGGAGGAGTAGCGATACGTACGGTCAACATGAACACGTCGCCTTCGGCAGGATAGTTAGCCATAGAGTAAGCACGGATTGTTTCTTCTTCGTTCTTACATTTCAAGCCAAACAAACCGAATTTTTCCCAAGCCGGCAAATATTCGTCACCGATAAGGCTCTTGTCGATATCCTTGTTATAATCCATTTCGAATTTAGGAATCTTAATCTGTGCATAAGAACCCGGAATAAAGTCCATGTGCGCACCCTTAGGCAACTGCACCTTGAACTCCTTGATAAAGGTAGCCACGTTCTTGTTTGAGATAACGGTACATTCGTATTCCTTAACCCCCATTACCGATTCAGGAACCTTGATAGCCATATCGCCTTTCACTTTCACCTGACATCCCAGACGCCAGTGATCTTTCTGCTGCTTACGGCTGAAGTGGCTCACTTCAGAAGGAAGGATTTCACCGCCACCTTCTACCACCTGGCATTTGCACTGACCACAAGAACCCTTACCACCACAAGCTGAAGGCAAGAAAACATTGTTAACCGCCAGCGTATTGAGAAGAGTAGAGCCCGATTCAACCTCCAGCTCGTTTTCTCCATTGACCGTTAATTTCACCTTACCTGAAGCCACCAAGAAGTTTTTGGCAACCAGCAGGATTACTACCAGCACCAGAATAGTCACGAGGAATACTCCAATGCTTGCTAAAATAAAATTCATATCCATTGTATTATTCCTTTCTTTATTAGATGCTCAAACCAGAGAAACACATAAACGCCATAGCCATCAAGCCTACCGTGATAAATGTAATACCCAGACCTTTCAGCGGAGCCGGAACATCAGAGTAAGCCATTTTTTCACGGATAGCAGCCAGTCCTACGATAGCCAGCAACCAGCCGATACCTGAACCCAAAGCGTAAGAAACCGAATCCCAGATGTCACCGATGAACTTAGAGTCAGACGGGGTCAGGTTGATGCGTTGTTGCATAAACAGAGAAGCACCCATGATGGCACAGTTTACGGCAATCAGCGGAAGGAAGATACCCAGTGAAGCGTACAAAGACGGACTGAAGCGTTCCACAATCATTTCAACCAACTGTACGATAGCAGCAATCACGGCAATGAAAAGGATAAAGCTCAAGAAACTCAAGTCGATACCCAAAATACCGTCGGCGGCAAGTACCTTAGTTTGGAGCAAATAGTTGGCGGGTAACGTAACTACCAATACGAATGTTACGGCAATACCCAGCCCCAAAGCTGTCTTCACATTCTTTGATACGGCAAGGTATGAACACATACCGAGGAAGAATGCGAAAATCATGTTGTCCACAAAGATAGAGCGGACTAATAAACTTATAAAGTGTTCCATAATTACGTTTTGAATTAAGAATGATGAATGACGGATCAATCTTCATTCTTCATTAAATTTTATTATTCCTTTTCCTGCAATTCTTTGTGTTTTGCACGCTGATACCAGATAATGCAAGCCACGATAATCAGCGCCATAGGAGGCATCAGCATCAAACCGTTGTTTACATAACCCAGGCTCTTGATTGCATCATAGTTCAGGATATTGATACCCAGAAGCGTACCCGAACCAAGCAGTTCACGGAAGAACGCCACGATAATCAAGATTTTGGCATAACCCAATCCGTTACCGATACCGTCAAGACAAGATTCCCACGGACCATTTGCCATGGCAAACGCTTCCAGACGTCCCATCAGGATACAGTTGGTAATAATCAAACCCACGTATACTGAAAGCTGAACACTCACATCGTAAGCAAAAGCCTTCAGAAGTTCACTTACGATAGTAACCAGCGCAGCTACCACCACCAGCTGAACGATGATACGGATACGGTTCGGAATGGTTTTACGGATCAGTGAAATCACCACATTGGCAAAAGCCGTAATGATAGTTACCGAAAGCCCCATTACGATAGCCGGTTCCAGTTTAGAGGTTACGGCAAGAGCCGAGCAGATACCCAATACCTGTACGGTAACCGGGTTGTTCATGCTGATAGGAGCAGAAAATACTTCTTTGTTTTTAGCTGAAAATAAACTTCCCATATTATTATCTCCTCCTTCTTATTCTTTAGTAGTTAAAAAATTGGTGTACTGTCCCATACAATCTTTCAGCATCTTGTCAACCGCTACAGAAGTAATGGTACCTCCCGAGATTCCGTCAACTTGGAATTCCGGTTTTTCCACCTTACCGTTCTTCACAACTCCCAGACCGATCGCATCGCCATCCAGTACATTCTTGTTCTTGAACTCATCCTGGAAGTGTTCGGTTGCGATTTCCGCACCCAGACCCGGAGTTTCCGATGCATGTGAGAAGTAAGTACCATATACGGTATTCTTATCTTCATTCAAGGCAACATAACCCCAGATAGCGCCCCACAAACCAGCACCGTAAACAGGAATTACATACTTAGTCTGACCTTCAATTTCACAAACAAACAAGTGTGAATGTCCGTTTTCCTTGAAGTCTTTTTCATAACCGGTAACGAAAGCACCTTCATACGGAGTAAGCTTACCATCTTCAGCCACCACCATATCAGCCTTTACCACCTTGTTGAATTCAGCTTCCGCATCGCTCACTTCCGTGATGCCCAGTGAAGCCAGAATCTGTTTTTTAGTATCCAGCTCAACGTTCTTTCCCTGAATGTCGCGCAGAGAAGAGTTGACGAAAGCCAGCAGGAATGCTACGATAACAACCATTACCGAAGCATAAATGATAGTATAAGAGTTACTATTAGTATTCATTGTATATTCGGTTTTATTTGTTAGACATAGCACGTTTAGCGCGGCGTGAGATATTGTTCTGAACCACTACATAGTCAATCAGCGGAGCGAAGATGTTCATCAGCAAGATAGCCAACATCATACCTTCTGGATAACCCGGGTTCAGCACACGGATGATGATTGCCATGGCACCAATCAGGAAGCCATAAACAAACTTACCGTTTTCTGTGCGTGAAGAAGTAACAGGGTCGGTAGCCATAAACACCGCACCGAAGCAGAAACCGCCCAAGCACAAATGTTCATACCAAGGCATCTGAGCCACACCTGTATCCGGACCTACGGCATTGAAGATCAAAGCCATGATGGCACCACCGGCAAATACCGAGAACATGGTTTTCCAGCTTGCCACACCCGACCATAACAAGATAACCGCACCGATAGCAATGGCAATCACACTGGTTTCACCGATAGAACCCGGAACCAATCCTGTCACCATATCCCATGAGAAAGCCGGACATTCAGCCACCTTAGCCACACCCAGCGGAGTAGCAGCGGTCAAGCCGTCAACGGTTTTTCCCAATCCGAAAATGCTGTCGCCCGATACCCATACGGCATCACCCGACATCTTGGTAGGATAAGCAAAAAACAAGAAAGCACGGGTAATCAGTGCAGGGTTGAAGATATTCATACCTGTACCGCCGAATACTTCCTTAGCAAAAATCACAGAGAAGGCAGTAGCCACGGCCAGCATCCACAACGGACAGTCTACCGGCACAATCATCGGAATCAGCATACCCGAAACCAAGAAACCTTCCTGAATTTCTTCCTTCTTCCATTGAGCTACCACAAATTCGATTCCCAGACCTACCACGTAAGATACGATAATCTTAGGCAATACAGCCAGGAAACCATAGATAAACATTTCAACGAAGCTACCTTCAGCCCCTGTAGCGAGGAAATGCTGGTAACCCACGTTATACATACCGAACAGCAAAGCCGGCATCAATGCGATAACCACGAGTGACATGATACGTTTGCTATCAATCGCATCGTGGATGTGTGTACCCGTTTTCGAAGTAGTATTCGGAACGAACAAGAAAGTTTCGAAGCCGTCGAATACCGAACGAAAAGCATGGTATTTGCCTCCCTCTTCAAAGTTCGGCTTTATCTTGTCGAGATAATTTCTTAATGCTTTCATTTAATTGTTAGTTTGATAGTTTGTATTAACACATTTCACGACGGAGCATATCCAAGCCGTCACGAACAATACGTTGCAATTCCATCTTAGAAGAGCAGACAAATTCACACAGAGCGAAGTCTTCGGGTGCCACTTCATAAATACCTAATTGCTCCATACGGTCAATATCACCGGCAATGATAGCCTTGATCAAGTACTCAGGCATGATATCCATCGGGAGCACACGGTCGTATTCATTCGACATGATCATGTGACGTTCGCCACCTTTCACACGTGCATCGAGCGTATATTCCTTCTTGCCCATCAGCCAGCTGAAATAAGAGCGGCTTGTACTGAACTCATTGAAACGCGGCATAATCCAGCCGAACATTTCGTGAACATCACTTCCCTCCGGAATAACGGTTACCTGACTATGGAAAGCACCCAAGAATCCGTTAGCCGAAATCTGCTTGCCGGTCAACACGTTACCGCTGATGTAGCGCAACTCCTTGCCGTTATTCACATTGCCAGCCAGCACATCGGTAAGCAGTGCACCCACTTTCAGCTTGCAATAAGCAGCTTTCTTGACTTCCGAACCGGTAATAGCCACCATACGAGTCAAGTCTACACGTCCGGTATTAAACAGACGTCCGATGAAGATAACCGCCTGCGCATCGATAGTCCATACGGTTTCCCCCTTGTTTACCGGAGCGATATGGTTAATCTGTACGCCCACATTACCTGCAGGATGAGGTCCGTCAAAAGCAGTAACCACCACATTCTTAGCCTGAGTCAAAGCAGGCGACTTCTGGTTAACACTGATACTCAGATACGTTTTAGCCATCTTAGCCAGCGCATCAAGCCCTGTCTGGAAGTTCAGCTCCTCCCCTTTAAGCGCCATTTCGAAATCAGGAGCCAGCGGATTTGTATCGAAAGCCGAAACAAAGATAGCTCTCGGAGCTACGGAAGGGTCAGCCACCACGTCATACGGACGCTGCTTGATAAACGCAAACATACCACTGCCCAGCAAAGCCTCTTTAACGGCTTCCCCGTTCATGGTAGATACGTTCTGCTTTCCGAACTCTTCAAAGTCCTGTTCAGGAGCAGCTTCCACCGTAATGCTCAACACCTTACGGCGAGCACCACGCTCCACACTCGTTACTACGCCGCTTACGGGCGAAACAAATTTCACTTCAGGATGATTCTTGTCAATAAACAAGGGTCCTCCGGCCAATACATATTCCTGTTCTTTTACAACGACCTTCGGAGTTACACCTGTAAAATCATCGGGACATAAAGCATAAAATCCCGGCTCTTTTACAGACATAATTTCAGCCGAAGCCTTGCCTTTCAGGTTTATGTCCAAGCCTTTACGCAATTTAATTAAATTTGCCATATTGGGTTATAAAAAATGGTTTTATAATTTGTGTGCAAAATTAAAGAAAAAATAAGGAATAAAAGAACTTTTCGGCACCGAATTAGAGAAATATTTCTTTAAATGAAGGGTAAACTGAGGCTTTGCTGCAGGATTTTCCTTTCTAGGGCATAATTCCTTGCAATGGGATAAAAGAGAAGACATATATCTGCTGTGTTTCATACGAATTTAGGCGAGAATGCAAAATAATAGGAGCAAGAGGAAATAATTCAGAATAAACCAAATTATTTCTTCTTGCTCCTATTGCTAAAGAGAGACAACTCATTACGCCATCGTACCGCCTATGATATCGAGCAGCTCGTTGGTAATGGCCTGCTGGCGGCTCTTGTTATAAATGAGCGTCAGGTCCTGAATCAGCTCGTTGGCATTGTCGGTAGCCACCTGCATGGCCATCATGCGTGCGGCATGCTCGGCAGCATTCGAATCAAGCAGTACGGTAAATACCTTCATGCGAAGCACTTTGGGAAGCAAGGCGCTCATCAGTTTTTCGCCCGAGGGCTCAATGATGTAATCATTTCCGGCAGGAGTTTGCGGCTGCTCTCCCGGTGTCTGGAAACTTATGGGAAGATAAGTTTCGCGGGTCAGCACTTGGGTGGAAGTCGATTTGAAATGATTATATAGCAACTCTACCTGCTGGATTTCTCCGCTGAGGAAACGCTTCATCAGGTCGGCAGCCAGCGCTGCTGCTTCCTCATAGTTCGGCTTGCCGCTCATGTGCTGGTAATCGCCCATCGGAATCACTCCCGGCATCTTCTTTACGGCATCAGCTACCTTTCGCCCTATCGGATAAATCAGTATGTTCTCTCTGCCTGTCTTTCCTGCATATTCGTCAACCAGTTCGCTCAAGCGGCGGATTACATTCATGTTGAATCCGCCGCAAAGACTGCTGTTGGAGGCAAATACCACTAAGGCAACTTTTTTCACTTCTCGCTTTTCGGTAAAGGGGGACTGTACGGTTACACCCGCTTCCAGAAAATGGGTCAAGATATGGTGAAGTCTGCGCTCATAGGGAAGCATATTCTCGATGGCTCCCTGCGCTTTATGCAGCTTGGAAGAAGATACCATCTTCATGGCTGAGGTGATTTTCAGCGTTCCGTTAATGGAGTTGATTCTTCCTTTTACTTCTTTTAGTGATGCCATTTATTTGAGTTTTTGAGTTTTTATTTTTAGTAAGGTGACTAGTTGCCTTGAGAAGAGAACGGGCGTGCGGTATCTGCCGCCACTTTCTCTATTATATCCGATACCTCGTCGTTAATCTTTCCTGAAGCCAGCACATCAATTACATCGGCTTGATGATTGGCGCGGAGACTGGTGAGGAAGGCATCTTGGAAGGCGCGCACCTTGCTCAGCGGAACATCACGCATAAGGCTGTGTGTGCCGCAATAAAGGATGGCAATCTGTTCGCCTACGGGCATGGGTGAATATTGCGGCTGGATAAGCAACTGGTTGTTTTTCCGTCCGCGGTCGATAGCCATGGCGGTTACGGCATCCATATCGCTGCTGAACTTGGAGAAGGCTTCCAGCTCACGGTATTGGGCTTGGTCGATTTTCAGCGTACCTGCCACCTTCTTCATGCTCTTCACCTGTGCGCTGCCTCCCACGCGTGATACGGAAATTCCTACATTGATGGCGGGGCGGAAGCCTTGGTTAAAGAGGTCGGTTTCAAGGAAAATCTGTCCGTCGGTAATCGAAATCACGTTGGTCGGGATATAAGCCGATACGTCGCCTGCCTGTGTCTCGATGATAGGCAGAGCGGTAAGTGAGCCTCCTGCCTTCACCTTTCCTTTCAGGCAAGCCGGAAGGTCGTTCATCTGCTCAGCCACTTCCTGCTGACCGATAATCTTGGCGGCACGCTCCAGCAAGCGTGAGTGGAGGTAGAAGATGTCGCCCGGATAGGCTTCACGCCCTGAGGGGCGGCGGAGGATGAGCGATACTTCACGGTAGGCTACTGCTTGCTTCGAGAGGTCATCGTAAACCACGAGGGCATGACGGCCGGTATCGCGGAAGTATTCGCCGATGGCTGCTCCGGCAAACGGGGCAAAGTATTGCATGGCGGCAGGGTCGGAAGCCGTAGCGGCTACCACCACGGTATAATCCATGGCTCCCTTTTCACGCAGGGCGTTTACGATGCTTGCCACGGTAGAGCCTTTCTGACCGATGGCTACATAGATGCAATATACGGGGTTTCCGGCTTCATAGTTGCTTCGCTGGTTGATGATGGTATCGATGGCGATGGCGGTCTTGCCGGTCTGGCGGTCGCCGATGATGAGCTCACGCTGACCGCGTCCGATAGGAATCATGGCATCGATAGCCTTCAGTCCGGTTTGGAGCGGTTCGGTTACGGGCTGGCGGAAGATTACCCCGGGAGCTTTGCGTTCCAGCGGCATTTCAAAGAGTTCTCCGCCGATTTCGCCTCGTCCGTCGAGGGGTACGCCTAAGGGGTCGATGACGCGTCCCAGCATGGATTCTCCCACACGGATGGAGGCGATGCGCTTGGTGCGTTTCACGATCATGCCTTCCTTAATCTGGTCGGTAGGACCGAGCAACACGGCTCCCACATTGTCTTCTTCCAGATTCATCACCGTGCCCATGATGCCGTTTTCAAACTGAAGCAGTTCGTTGGCTTCGGCATGATGCAGACCATAGATGCGGGCCACACCGTCGCTTACCTGCAACACCGTGCCTACTTCATCAAACTTTAACGAAGTATCGATTCCCTGTAATTGCTGAAGCAATACTTCGGATACTTCACTGGGTTTTATTGTATTTTCTTGCATATCTTCTTTTGGTTTTATAAATCTCTGTACACGAGCGTTTCTAAGTTAAACAATCCGTCGGTTGCGTGCCACGAACTGCTGGCGCACCCGCTTGAGCTGGTTTGCCACGCTGGCATCGAGCCGATAGCCCGACAGCTCGATGATATATCCTCCGATGAGTTTGGGGTCGACCACAGCTTCCAGTTCCACGCTCCCTTTGGTGCGCTCGCTGGCCAGCTGCTCAAGGTGTTTTACCAACTTCTCGGATGCAACGGCAGTGGTGAGTTTTCCTACAAGGATGTTCTTGTCATCGCGGTACAGGTCGATGTATGCATACGCCATGAAAAGGAGGAGTTTTTCTCTCCGTGCCTGAAGCACCAGCTCGAAGAAGCGGCTGGTCTGCGGGCTCAGCTGCTTGCCTCCGGCTGCCTCACAAAGCAGCTCGTGCTTGGCGGGAGGATTGAGCACGGGGTTGGCGATGGCCCGGCGCAGCCCTTCTACGCTCAGGTAATGGGCTGCCAGCTGCTTCATCTCTCCATATACTTTTTCTTCCTGCCCTTCTGCCTTGGCATAAGAGAGCAGGGCTTTTGCGTAACGCATTGATACGGCTCCTGTATTCATTTGTTTGAGTTTTTTGGGTTTCAGACAGGTTGACGAGTTGACGAGGTTTTTCAGATACCAGAGCATTTTCAGAGCCTTGCCGACTTGTAGCGTTACGTTACAATTGTGACAAATGACAATTAGCCGAATTGTAACTCACAAGCTTGTCTGTACCCGTTTTACTTTTTCGCTGATTCTATCATTTCATCCAGCATGCTGTCTATGAGCTTCAGCTGTTCATTTTCGTCTGCCAGCTTGTGGCGCATCACTTTTTCTGCAATGCTTACCGAAAGTACGGCTACTTGGCGGCGGATGTCACGGATGGCACTTTCTTTCTCGGTTTCAAGCTGCTTTTTCATTTCATCCATGAGGCGTTGTCCTTCGGTAAGCGCACGGCTTTGGGCATCTTTGATGATGCGGTCACGCGTGGCAATGGCTTCTTTCAAGATACGTCCCTGTTCTTCGTGGGCCTGAGTAAGCAGCTTTTCAGCTTCCAGCTTCACGCCAGCCAGCTGTTCGTTGGCTTGGCGGGCTGCCTGAAGCGACTGGTCGATGTATGCTTTCCGGCTGTCTACCATATTGATGATGACCGGGAAACCGTATCTTGCCAAGATGAAGAATACGATGCTGAAGATGATAATCATCCAAATCAGCAGGCCCGGATCCGGAGTTAGTAATCCCATATTGTTTGAGTTTTTAGTTTTTAGTTTTGAGCATTTTTAGTTGACAAGTTAACGAGGTGACTCTTTTGAGTTGGCAAGTTAACTTGTCAACTATCCCCACATCCCGATTACAGGAACAGAGTCAGCAAGCATACCACAATGGCAATCAAGGCTACACCTTCTACCAAAGCAGCAGCAATGATCATGTTCATACGTAAATCGCCTGAAGCTTCGGGCTGACGGGCAATACCTTCCATAGCCGAGCTACCGATTTTACCGATACCGATACCTGCTCCTAATACGGCGATACCTGCGCCAATTGCTGCCCCTAACTTACTGATTCCTACTCCGGCAGCTGCCTGCAATAAAACTGATAATAACATAATCTTTAAGTTTTTAAGTTTATTAGTTCTTGGTTTATTATTTCTTATTTCTTAGTTCTTAATTTTTAATTCTTAATTTTTAATTTCTTCTGTTCTTCTGCCTAAAAAAAATTCTTAATTTTTAATTCTTAATTCTTAATTTCTTCTGTTCTTCTGCCTAAAAAAA
>Reeses_p1__coassemble_534_pt1 | contig 22964 bp, 15 predicted proteins | sample Reeses_p1__metabat2_high_PE_016 | metagenome-assembled genome bin Reeses_p1
CCCGTTATGGGATGATAGCAAACAGCTTCGGTATGCCCGAAACACAAACTTGCTACCATAAAAACAGAGTTCAGACTTTAAAACAACTCATAAACTTTGGGCAACTCAAAGGACTGCTCGCAGCTTCTTTCGGAAGCAAACGGGGGCGTTCAGGGGACAACCCCACTGGCTCATTGGGGAGTTTTTAGCATGAGCGTCAGCGGTGCGTGAAGAAAACGCCATAATGAGCTATGGCTTTTGTTCCCAAAAGCCTGCGGCGGTGTCGGTTTTCCCTTGTCGGTCGGCAGAACGGAAGTCCGTCTGGCCAGCCTGCGGATGGCGATACTCACCTCCGTTGCTTCCACAGCAGGCTTGATGATGAATGAAAATCCGATGAATTGATGAATGGGCGACTTAACATACTAAAAGTCATAGCGATACATGCTCAACATTCTTTCATCAAACCGCTTGGCAAACGCCTCATTCTCCTTGTCAAAGGCTCGTAACAATGTTTCATACTCCGTGCCGATGCCTTGATAGGCGTTGCGTACCATTTCAGCCGTGACAAATGCCTCACGGTCGGAAAGCCGCTGGTAGTGCTTCGTTATCTGCGCCTTGATGTTGTCAAGCGCATAGTTCACCGTCACCGCCTCGCGGCTCTTGCCTTTCGCCCTGTTGCCTTTAGCATCCCACAAATCCTTGGAGATACGCTGCTTGCAACTGAACTGTGCGATAGTCCCGTTGATTGTAACCCGTCCCATGATGGGGACAATTCCATTCTTTTCCTTGCTTCCGTTTACATAGAAGACGGTCTTGAAAGTACTCCTCATAATCCTTGCTTTTTGTTTGGTGCAAAATTAGTTTATGGGAGTTGTAAAGGCAGAATGTAAACCTACGCAGAACGCAGAAATAGAGACCGTTAGTGTTAAATGTGCATCAGGTGTTGGGTAATGATTTGGAAGTGCATCTATTGCTGTAATCCGCCCAAATCCGTTTTTCCGCCCTTATGTCATTCCGTGCCACCCGAAGCCAAACCCTCTGACCGTCAGTGAGAATGCTCAAATTCGCTTTATTCTGCGCTTTATTCTGCGTTTTATCCTATTATTTTCAATTAAAATCACTACATTGCAAAACATCTTCCTGCAAGAGTCATATCACAGCTTCAAATACAGGCCGACATGACTCTTACAAGTAAAAGCAGATGCAAAGCAAACCGTTCATTGAAGAAGAAACCCCTTTCTCTTCTCCGGATATACACATTTGCAAGCTGTCTTTATAAACTTCTAAATCATGAAACGAACATGAAAACGATTTGTCTTATTTGCATGCTTTGCATGGCAGTGGTTGTCAAAGCGGCTTCCCCCATACAAGGTTTGCTGGAACGCATTGACAAAGGAGCTTCGCGCAAGTTTGTCATTGAGCAGGTAAAGTCACCGGCCGATTTCTTTGAATTAGACCAGAAAGGTGACAAAGTAGTGATTCGTGGCAATAATTATGTGAGCATTGCCACAGGAGTGAACTGGTATCTGAAATACTATGCAGGTATTCATCTTTCGTGGAATGGCATGACGGCGCAGCTCCCGGCCGTGCTTCCTGCCGTTCCCCGGAAAGAGCGTCATGAAACAGATATGAAATATCGTTATGACTTCAATTACTGCACCTATTCCTATACCATGGCATTCTGGGACTGGAATCGCTGGGAGAAGGAAATAGACTGGATGGCATTGCATGGCATCAATCTTCCCTTGGCTGTAGTAGGTGCAGATGTGGTGTGGTATAATGTATTGACCCAGCTGGGTTATCCCAAAGACGAAATCAATGAATTTATTGCCGGTCCTGCTTTTCAGGGATGGTGGCTGATGAATAACCTCGAAGGTTGGGGCGGTCCCAATCCCGACAGCTGGTACAAGCAGCGTGAAACTTTACAGAAACAAATCCTCAAGCGTATGCGTGAATATGGCATCCAGCCGGTATTGCCAGGTTATTCGGGGATGGTTCCTCACAATGCCAAAGAGCGTCTGAAACTGAATGTTTCCGATCCGGGCTTGTGGTGCGGCTACCGGCGTCCTGCTTTCCTGCAGCCCACTGACTCACGCTTCAACGAGATAGCCGACCTTTATTACAAGGAGATGAACCGTCTTTACGGCAAAGCCGATTTTTACAGTATGGATCCTTTCCACGAAGGAGGAAATGTGGCAAGTGTGGATTTGAATGCTGCAGGTCAAGCCATTTGGGGAGCAATGAAAAAGGCAAACCCGAAAGCTGTCTGGGTGATCCAGGCATGGCAGGCGAATCCGAGGCAGAAGATGATTGAAAATCTTCCTGCCGGAGATTTGATTGTACTCGACCTCTTTTCCGAGAGCCGCCCTCAATGGGGTGATTCAGAATCGACCTGGTACCGGAAGGAAGGTTTCGGAAAACATGACTGGCTCTACTGCATGCTGCTGAATTACGGCGGCAATGTAGGTCTGCACGGAAAGATGAAGCACGTCATTGATGAGTTCTACAAGGCAAAAACATCTTCTTTCAGCAAGACGATGAAAGGAGTGGGCATGACCATGGAAGGCACGGAAAATAATCCGGTCATGTTCGAACTGCTTTGCGAACTGCCTTGGCGTCCGGTGCGGTTTCACAAAGAGGAGTGGCTGAGAAACTATACAGTGGCACGTTACGGCAAGGCCGACAAAGCAATTCAGGATGCATGGCTGCTACTGAGTAATACCATTTATGACTGTCCGGCAAAGAATACTCAGCAGGGAACACATGAATCCGTCTTCTGCGCCCGACCGGGATACGATGTTTATCAGGTGTCCAGCTGGAGCGAGATGGAACCTTATTATAAACCGGAAGATATTATCCGTGCCGCAGGCATGATGCTTTCGGCAGCCGACCGCTTCAAGGGGAATAATAATTTTGAGTATGACTTGACAGATATTGTCCGTCAGGCTGTGGCTGAAAAGGGTCGTCTGGTTTATCCCGTCATGATAGATGCGTATAAGGCAGGAGAAAAAGATCTGTTTGCAGCTGCTTCACAGCGCTTCCTCGACCTCATTCTCTTGCAGGATAAATTACTTGCCGTCCGCCCAGAGTTTAAGGTAGGCACATGGATTGGAAGCGCACGTAATTTAGGCACTACTCCCGAAGAAAAGGACTTGTATGAATGGAACGCACGCGTACAGATTACGACATGGGGGAACCGTGTGGCAGCTGATGAAGGCGGTCTGCGCGACTATGCACACAAGGAATGGAACGGCTTGCTACGCGATTTTTATTACAACCGCTGGAAAGTGTGGATTGACCAGCAAAAAGCCCGGCTGGACGGTGCGCCGGTGAAAGAAATAGATTTCTATGACATTGAAGAACAGTGGACAAAGCAGACCCATCCTTATTCTTCGCAAGCCGAAGGCGATGTGATAGAGGTTGCCAAGGAAGTTTATGCCAAGATTACCGAATAGTCTGCCGGCGTGGTAAAGAAAATGCAAGACCCATGCTCTTTCCAAATAGCGAAATCATTCATCTGCGACAGTTCTTCCTTTTTACCACCCTTTAACCCGAATGGATTATGAATAAACACATCCTTTTCTTTCTGGCAAAGATAATTGCCTTATTCTGCCTTTCTTTTGCCTTGGTTTATGTTTCTAATCTGCTGCTCGATAGAAGTAAAGACTTCTCCGGGCTTTGCAGGGAGTCGATTATCACCACCTTGCCTTTTGCCTTGGCGGTTCTATATTCCGACTATAGACAGGTATGGAAAAAGAAGTCCAAGTGAAATGCCCCACCTCACCAGACTTCCTTCTGTCTGGGATGCTTAATATTCCAATTGTCGCAAGCATGGCAAAAACTTCATTTTTCATGCAGACTTGAAAAGATAATGATAAAATCTTATAGCTTTGCATGCGGAAATCAAGAACGACAGAAATGAAAACAATAAAAACGGTTTTAATAGGAGCCGGTTACCGGGGAATGCGGCTGCTGCGTCTGATGAAACAGATTCATGCTTTCCGCATCACTGCACTGTTCGACCCTTCGTCTGAGCTTCTGCCGGAAGAAAAAATCGAACGATTCTCCGGCGAGACAAACGGGTATAAGGAAATGATTCTCCGCCACCGCCCCGACCTTGTGGTCATTGCCTCTCCGTGGAAATGGCATGTTGAGCAGGCTATGTATGCCTTGGAGCAAGGCTGCCATGTGGCTCTTGAAATAAAGGGAGGATTGAAAACAGATGAATACTGCCCGCTGATTTCACTTGCCGAACAGAAAGGCTTGCGCATCTATCCACTGGAAAACACGGTATTCATGCGTGAAAACATGGCAATGCTGAATCTGGTACAAGCCGGAGTATTGGGCGACTTGGTTGCCCTTCGCGGAGGATACCGGCACGATTTGCGCGATACAGCATATTTTTGGAAACAACGTAAAATCCATTAAAAAGCCAGGGGGGGGGGTACATTATCAATCGTCATTTCCCATAAGCACATGATGACGAGCGTTATGAATAGGAAGGTTCAGTTTAACCCTGAACCTTCTTGAAGTTAAAATTTCGAACGATTTTACCGATGCAAAACACCTAAAATGCAGCTAAAAGTTACTTCTGAGTTTATTCTTTAACTGAAAAAAAATATTGGTAAGCTCATTTTAATTACCTATTTTTGTATTTTTAACAGCATTTTTACTTTCCATTGTAAATCTGTTTTATTCTCCCCTCTAAATTACGAAGAAAATTTGAATTACTGTTACTTTCCATCCTCTTTATTAAAATAAGTGGAAAAATTAGTTACTAAATAGAAAAGAGACACGAATGAAAAAACTCCAACCAGACATTGTATCATTTAACCAACTTTACCGAGATTTCGAAAAACGCTTTATGCGGTTTGCCAACTCATATGTAAAAGATGAATCGGTAGCAGAAGACATTACCATTGATTCCATGCTGTATTATTGGGAGAACCGTGATTCCTTAAATGATGAAACAAACGTTCCAGCATACATTTTGACAACTATCAAGAGCAAATGTCTTAACTACTTGCGTCACGAGCGTATCTGTGAGAACTACTCGGAACAAGCTAAGGCATATTATGAATGGGAATTAAACACCCGCATCAACACACTTGAAGCTTGCGAGCCCTATGAATTGTTGACCAATGAAATTCAGGAATTAGTTGACAAGGCATTGAATGAAATGCCCGAAAAAACCCGAAAAGTTTTCACGTTAAACCGGTATGAAGACAAAACCTATAAAGAGATAGCCCTACTCATGGGAATATCAGATAAAGGAGTTGATTTCCACATCCAAAAAGCCCTAAAACTCCTTCGCAAGCATCTAAAAGACTATTTTCCACTTTTTCTTTATTATTTTCTAAAAAGTCACTAGGAAGTCTTTCGTATGAAGTGCTATTCATATACAGGGAACTAAAAAACCAAGATTATGAATAGAGACACATTACATCGTTTTTTTGCAGGAAAGCTATCCATGCAAGAGGGATTATCCATCAAACAATGGATGGAATCTTCCAAAGAAAACGAACGTATCTTTCTAAAAGAAAGACGTTTGTTTGATGCACTCTTGCTACACGATGAACACAAACAGATGCAACCCGCACGCAGCTTCCAACTTCGCAAACTGGCATTAGAATGCATGAAAGTAGCAGCAGTAGCTCTCTTGACTTTGGCTTGTTATGGTCTCTATCAAAATATGCAATGGAACAACGAAGAGGTAAAAATGTACACGGTTTCCGTCCCTGCAGGACAAAGAACACATCTTACGCTCCCAGATGGAACTACTGTATGGCTTAACGCACGCACAACACTTAGCTACCCGACCAGTTTCAACAGCAATGAACGTACGGTATTCTTACAGGGAGAAGCCTATTTTGAAGTAAGCAAAAACCGCCACAAACCTTTTATTGTCCAAACTCAACAATACAATATTGAAGTACTAGGCACAAAATTTGATGTGGAAGCCTATCCTGACAGCAAGAATTTTGAAACCACCCTCATGCAAGGAAGCGTAAAAGTATCATCCCCTCAAAATCCCGAGCAGAGCCTCACACTAAAGCCTAACGAGAAAGTATTCCTAAAAGATGGCGTACTTACTTCTACCCAAGTAAGTGACTTCTCCTCTTACCGTTGGAAAGAAGGACTTATCTGCTTCAAGAACATCCCCTTTGAATATGTAATGGAAGAGTTTGAAAAATACTATGGAATGAAAATTGTTGTAAAGAATAAATCTGTCCACTCCTATTCATATACGGGAAAATTCCGTCAGACTGATGGCATAGATTATGCACTTAATGTACTCCAGCGAGACATATATTTCAATTACGAAAAAGATACAGAAAATCAAATCATCTATATTAATTAACACTTAAAAACAAAAAAGCCAATGAAGAACAAACACCGATAACTCTAAACAAGAAGAATGCCGGCTAGTGTCACAACACCCACCGGCTAAGATTCAATAACAATTATTCCTATTTAAATTTATATTAAATCAATACTAAGGTATGAAAAAAAACACTTTGTCGGGGGTATATTTTACTAAAAATCCCCGATTTAAACAAATCTTTAGAACCATGCGAATTTCCACGTTCCTACTGATGACCGGGGCATTATGTTCCTATGCTGAAAATGCGCACTCCCAAAATGTAAAGGTCAGCCTACAAATGAATCAGGTAAAACTAGACAAAGTTCTGAACGAAATCGAAAACCAAACAGATTATCTTTTCATTTACAACAATCAGGTAAATACCAACAAGGTAACTTCTGTCAACGCCAAAAATGAAACGGTAGCTAAAGTCCTAGACAAAATGCTAGATGGGACCGGCATACGATACGAACTAGCTGGTGAACACATCATTTTAACAACAGAGACTACACCAACTACTTCTGTTGCACAGCAGACAAATACTATCACGGGGCAAGTCGTAGACACCAATGGTGAAAGTATCATTGGCGCTAATGTACGCATAAAAGGAACGACAATAGGTACAATTACAGATCTAGACGGTAACTTCACACTTGATGCAGACAGCAAAGCTATTATTGAAATTTCCTACATCGGTTATCTTACACAGGACATTGCACTGAACGGGAAAAAGACTTTGCGTTGTGTACTCAAGGAAGATACCAAAACATTAGATGAAGTTGTAGTCGTAGGGTATGGCGTTCAGAAAAAAGCAGATTTGACCGGCTCTGTAGCCAACATCGGTGCCGACAAATTAACGACACAAAGCAACACCAACATCGGCCAAGCGCTACAAGGTAAAATTGCAGGTGTGGACATCGTGTCACAGGGCGGCGCACCAGGATCAGGTGTACGCATCATGGTTCGCGGCATTGGTACACTCAACAATGCCAGTCCTTTGTATATTGTTGATGGCATGTACATGGGCAGTATCGACCACCTCAATCCAAACGACATTGAAAGCATTGATGTACTGAAAGATGCATCTTCTGCGGCTATTTATGGTTCACGTGCTGCAAATGGAGTCATTATTGTTACCACTAAATCAGGTTCCAACACTGAAGGAAAACCGATTATTGATGTTTCAGCCAACATCGGACTACAAACTCCCTCGAAATATCTTGACATGCTGAATGCCGAAGATTGGGCACGTTTAACAACGGAATCAAGAAAAGCTATAGAAGCCAAGCCGCTTGAAATGAGCCAGAACATGAAGGAAGACAATGACTGGCAAGATATCATGATGGGACCAGCTCTTATACAAAACTACAATCTGACCGTACGTGGTGGAACCAAATACTTCACCTATTACACAGGCTTGGGATACATTAATCAAGATGGGACTATTAAAGGAACTAACTTCGAACGTTTCAATGCCCAATTCAAGTCGGAATACAAACGTGGATTCTTCACATTCGGAAATAATGTAGTCTTTTCAGCCTACAAAGACAACCCCTTGTACGGATATGCACGTGGCGGCTACATAGGTATTATCTTGCAATCAATCCCATCTCTCCAAAAGTTCGACCCGGAAAATGACAAAGGCGGCTACGGTAAGGTATATGGTGATGCTACAGATATCCCTAACCCGCTGGGAATTCTCGATGAAAACCTTACCCAACGTAAATCCAATACCTACAATGCCTATATCAACCTTTATGCAGAGTTGAAGCTTCCATTTGGCTTGAAATACAGGTTAAATGCAACGCCAGACTTTTCGTTTGACCGCAACACAGCCTATGAAAACGTTTTTGACTTTGGGTTACGTAACAATATGGTTTCCAACATGCAGGAATACCGATACAACCGAAACAATTTCTTAATTGAAAACCTGTTGTCTTTCGACAAAACCTTTGGTAAACATAAGGTAACAGCATTGCTGGGCTATTCTTTCCAAGAATATCATTCACGTTACATTATGGCTTCAGGTAAAGGGCTTCCTAACGGAATCCACGAAGTTGGAGCAGCTACCAAGGATCGAATGAACCATACAGAAAAAAAAGAAAGCGCAATGACCTCGATTATTTCGCGTGTGTTCTATTCTTATGATAACCGCTATCTGTTGACAGCTACCTATCGCCGCGACGGTTCCTCTAAATTTGCTAAGGGTAACCGATACGGACATTTTCCATCCGTATCAGTAGGGTGGAACGTGGCTGAAGAAAAGTTCATGAAAGGCACTCGCAATTGGCTGGATCAGTTCAAGCTACGCGGTGGTTACGGTATCTTAGGTAATCAAGAGATATCTGACTATATGTACACCAGCGTTATCACTTCAAACATCAACTACCCTGATGGTAACGGCAACCTCTATAATGGTGCATTCCCAAAAGAATTTGCCAATCCTGCTATTAAGTGGGAGGAAACAGCCATGACCAATGTGGGTGTAGACCTGGCTTTTTTCAATTCGCGACTAAGTGTTACAGCCGACTGGTACCGAAAGGACACCAAGGATATCCTACTTACCGTTCCCATCCCTGTTTCTACAGGCGGAGCCAATGATCCAGTGCGCAATGCGGGTAAAATCAAGAATACAGGCTTCGAATGGACTGTGAATTGGAATGACGCCCCTACTAAAGATTTTTCTTATGGATTAACTTTCACAGGAAATGCCATGAAGAACAAGGTTGTAGCTATGGGTGACGCCAATCAAGTAATTGAAGGTGGAGCCAATCGTACAGGAGTAGCCACAACACGTACCCTTGCCGGATATCCAATCGGTGGTTTTTGGTTGATTCCTACTGATGGTCTCTTCCAGAACGAAGAAGAAATCAATGCACATTCTTTGGATGGCAGCAAAATACAACCCAACGCCAAGCCTGGAGATATTCGCTTTATTGATACGAACAAAGATGGCAAGATTACCAATGCCGACCGCGTATACAAAGGCAGTCCATTCCCCAAACTTACCATGGGACTTAACTTCAATGCATCCTATAAAGGCTTTGATTTTCTGGTAGGTCTGCAAGGCGTATTCGGAAACAAGATTTACAATGCTACCCGTCTGGAACTCGAAGGAGTAGACAAGGGAACCAACTTCCTTTCATCTACATTAGACTATTGGACACCTGAGAACCGTGATGCTTCACACCCACGTCTAGTTTGGGATGACCCCAATCAAAATAACCGCCCGAACAGTGACCGATTCCTTGAAAACGGATCGTTCCTGCGCTTACGAAGTGTGCAGATAGGCTACACCTTCCCGAACCATTGGTTCCAAGACAAAATCCAGAAACTGCGTGTATATGTAAATGCAGAAAACTTGTTCACAATTACCGACTACAGCGGTTATACACCAGACATTAACAATGCCGAGAGTGCTACCTCGCGAGGATTTGACAATTTCGTATACCCGACCAACCGTGTGTTCATGCTTGGTCTTAATCTTTCATTCTAATAACTGCAACAACAATGAAAACCTATAAATTAATAACATTAGCCCTGATGGCCCTGATGATGGGCAGCTGTGAAGGCAAATTGGAAATCGACAATCCCAACAAACCAACTGATAAGACTTTTTGGAAAACAAAAGACGATTTTCAACAAGCAATCACCTCTTGTTACACGCCACTAAAGAACTGGAACGGTGGTTATTACGGTACTCGGGGATTGATGACTCGAATCAGCCGTGCAGACGACATTGAATTCCGCAATGACATTCAAGACATCTATTCTATGCACCGCTTCACCAATGATCCCAACAATGGTGTAACACAGAACATCTTCTATCAGTTCTATAATGCGATCTACCGCGCCAACTCCATTCTTAAAGAAATTGAAGGGAAAGATTTTGGCAGCGAATTTTCTGACCAAATCAGAGGTGAAGCACTATTTATCCGAGGCATGTATTATTTCCAACTAGCTAAAGAATTTGGGAACGTACCTTTGCGCTTGACTGCATCACAAGACCCTGCCACCTTTCAGTTGGCGAAGTCGGATCAGAAAGATGTCTATGCCCAAGCCGAAAAAGATTTCATTGAAGCAGCTAAACTTCTTCCCTTAACTAACGCCAAGGGAAAGCCGACCAAAGGAACATCTTTCGCTTATCTAGGAAAATTGTATGTATACCAAGAAAGATGGCAGGAAGCCAAGGATGTGCTCGAACCACTCACTCGCTCACCTTACACCTACAAATTAGTGGACGATTTCACCTGGAACTTCGATGAGGAACATGAAAACAATGAAGAAAGCATCTTCGAAATACTTTATGAACCGGTTGGCGGTTCGAATCAGTGGGACAATGGTGAAACAGCCAACTCGGCACAGTCAACAACCATTGCCGTAGAATATGCAGCAGGTGAAGTTGGAGGATGGTTTGAAGCCAAACCTACCAAAAAAATGATGGATATATTCCTTAAAGAAAGAGCAGCTAATGGTGATTACGACTACCGTGCCCTGACGTCTGTAGCATGGGATTATCCTGGATGCATGTACTACAAGCGCCCCATTCAAGAGGTGTTTAAAAACAACCAAGAAGCATTAAAATCATATTGGATTCTGAAATATCAAAATTCACGGACACGTGAACAGGAAGTAGAGACACTACCGTCTTATATCAATGAGCGCGCTATGCGTTTTGCAGATGTCATCCTATTATTGGCTGAATGTGAGCTGAACCTAGGCGGTAGCGGTATTCCTACAGCTATTCAATACATCGACCAGATTCGCACACGTGGTGGAAACCTGCTCCCTTATAGCGGTGCAACTGATGCTGTTTCCGTAAAGAACGAGCTCATTCACCAACGTGCCATAGAATTCTTCAAGGAAGGGGAACGCTTCTATGACCTGCGCCGTTGGGGACTACTTGAAAAAGCATTGGAAGAGCAAGACCCATTACGTTTTGCCAATTTCAAGAAACGTCATTACTACCTACCTATTCCGTCTAAGGAAATCCAAACGAATTTGCTATGTACCCAAAATGAAGGTTGGTAAACAACCTTCATTTTGATAAAAAAACAAATAATGAATCAATTGAGAAAAATAACATATTTACTTCTTTGCAGTGCCATAACAGGCACTGCAAGCATAGCACAAGACAAAATTGGAATCACACATTCTGGTCACCTAACCGGACAGGCACCCTTTCCAATTACAACCTACAATGAATTGGAAAACCCAGTAGCATCAGATGCTAAGATTTGGAGTAAAGTAAAAGAAGTAAAGCTAAGCTGGGGCTGCAAAGACACCCGGTATAAAAAAGAAGAACCTGCACCCATTCAGCATCTCAACCATAGCATTGACCTTGTAGCATGGCGTGGAGAGCGTGTATCGGCACAATGGGTTATATGGGGCAACCGTACTATCGAAAATCTATCCTTCAACATTTCGGAATTAACCCATAGAGACCAAACACATAAAATTGGTAAACAAGCACTACTGACCGGATTTGTTCGCTATGTATTGACTGACGAACTTAACAAAGACAAACGCGGCGGATGCGGGGCACGTCCGGATGCCGCTCTATATGACTCTACCTTAGTAGCTGATCCTATTGACCATCTGACCAAACAGTTGAGCATAGAAAAACATACGAGTCAAGGTGGCTGGGTGCGCATATGGGTACCTCGCGATGCCCAGCCTGGATTTTACCAGGGCTTTGTGACTGTCAAAGACCAACAGGGAGAAATCGGTAAACTTAAGATTCGATTGCAGGTAAAGGATCGGACCCTCCCCGAGCCAAAGGACTGGGCTTTTCACTTAGACCTTTGGCAAAACCCCTTCGCTATCGCTCGTTATCATCAAGTAGAACCTTGGAGTAAGGCGCATTTTGAATGTATGCGCCCCTATATGGAAATGTATCGCGATGCAGGAGGTAAGGCCATTACCGCATCCATTATGCACAAACCATGGAACGGTCAAACCTACGATTTCTTCGAAACCATGATTACTTGGATGAAGAAGGCTGATGGCACATGGAGCTTTGACTACACGGTATTTGACCGTTGGGTGAAATTTATGATTGACTTGGGTATACAAAAGGAAATCACTTGCTATTCGATGATTCCCTGGAAACTCTCATTCCAGTACTACGACCAAGCAACTAATACCCTGCGTGAAATAAAAGCCAAACCAGGAGAACAAGCATTCGAAGATCTTTGGTTACCGATGTTGAGATCCTTTGCCACCCATCTCAAAGAGAAAGGGTGGTTCTCGATTGCTCATATTTCCATGGACGAACGCCCTATGCCTGACATGAAAGAAACCATCAAAGTCATTCGCAAAGCAGACCCAAACTTCAAGATTTCATTGTCTGGAGCCTTGCATGAAGAGTTATCAGACGAACTGGATGACTATTGTGTAGCTTTGCGTATGAAACACTCCGACCAAATGAAAGCCAAGCGTAAATCTGAAGGAAAGGTTACCACTTTTTATACGAGTTGCGAAGAGCCTTACCCTAACACCTTTACTTTCTGCCCTCCAGCAGAATGCGCATGGTTTGGATGGTATGCCGCCAAAGCAGAACTTGACGGATATCTACGTTGGGCATACAACAGTTGGGTTATTGAACCCTTGCTAGACAGTCGGTTCTATACTTGGGCTGCAGGTGATACCTATTTAGTCTATCCAGGTGCCCGAACTTCCTTGCGATTTGAACATCTGATTGAGGGTATACAAGCATATGAAAAAATCAAGATACTCAAAGAAGAGTGTAAACATACCCAAAACAAGGCAAAGCTCAAAAAAATAGAAAAAATGCTGGAATCCTTTGACGAGCAAAAACTTCCTGAAACTCCAGCAGCTGTCCTTATTAAGCGAGGCAATAAGATACTGAATCAATAACCATTAAACTACAAGCTGTTTTAGTCGTTTCAAAGCCTCAGAGTTCCTGATAATCTCAGTGTCTCTGAGGCTTTTATAAAATCCGTTTAAACCAAGTAAATACAATACCTATGAAAAGAAGTTCTATTATATTCCTACTTGTCATTCTTTTGTTTATGACCAAGCAGGTACAGGGAGCATATCAACCTCAGTTTTCTACGGCAGGTTTTTATGAACTTCCCCACTCGGGACGAACTGTCTATTCACTGAATCCAGCCTGGCGTTTTTACAAAGGAAAAGTTTCTGGAGCAGAAGTACCAACCTTTGAGGATAGCCTGTGGAATGTCGTTTCCCTACCCCACAGTCTGGAGTACCTACCCGTCGAAGCCAGCGGCTGTGTCAACTACCAAGGCGAAGCCTGGTACCGCAAACATTTCACACCCTCCCCCGAACTGAAAGGGCAGAAACTATTTCTACATTTCGAAGCCATCATGGGCAAAAGCAAGGTCTTCGTCAACGGTCGGTTACTGGCCGAACATTACGGCGGATACTTACCCGTAGTGGTAGACGTAACCGATGCGTTACAATGGGACCGCGACAACGTGATCACCGTATGGACCGACAACAGCAACGATCCCAATTACCCTCCCGGCAAAGCCCAGGAAGTTCTCGACTTCAGCTACTTCGGAGGTATCTACCGCGACTGTTGGCTCATTGCCCATCGTACTGTTTACATCACCGACCCCAACCAAGCGCAGGAAACAGCCGGCGGCGGATTGTTCGTAGCCTACGATCAGGTATCTAAAGCCTCGGCCACCGTTCTGTTACAGACACAGGTACGCAATGAAAGCCACCAGACCTTCCAGGGAGTCATCGAATATGAACTGCAACAGCCCGATGGACATACAGCAGCTTTGGTAAGCACCAACTTCCGGGTGCAGTCTGGAAAAGCAGTCACCACCCGAGATAAAGTCACCCTGAAGACACCTCAACTCTGGAGTCCCGAACAGCCGAATCTCTATAACCTCTTTGTCCGCATCCGCGATACAAAAGGCCAGGTAGTAGACGGGTATCGCCGTCGCATCGGCATCCGCAGCATCGAGTTCAAAGGCAAGGACGGCTTCTGGCTCAACGGAAAACCCTACGGCCAGCCCCTCATCGGTGCTAACCGTCACCAGGATTTTGCCCTCATTGGCAATGCGCTTTCCAACGGTTTACATTGGCGCGATGCCAAGAAACTGCGCGATGCTGGACTGAAAGTCATCCGCAATGCCCACTGTCCGCAGGACCCCGCCTTCATGGATGCCTGCGACGAACTGGGCCTGTTTGTCATCGTCAACACCCCTGGCTGGCAATTCTGGAACGAAGCGTCCATCTTTGCCGAACGGGTATATGACGACATCCGCCAGCTGGTCCGTCGCGACCGCAACCATCCTTGTGTCTGGCTATGGGAACCTATCCTGAACGAAACCTGGTATCCGGCCGATTTCGCCCAACGCACCCAAGACATCGTCCGTGAGGAATACCCTTATCCCTACTGCTATTCCGGCTGTGACAGCGAAGCCCGCGGACATGAAACTTACCCCGTTCAATTTACTCATCCCAGCAACGCTGACAAGGACTGGGCCCTGCAGCACCTCGACCCGAAAGTGACTTACTTCACCCGCGAATGGGGCGACAACGTGGACGACTGGAATTCGCACAATTCTCCTAGCCGAACAGCCCGCAACTGGGGCGAGCAGGCCATGCTGGTCCAGGCACAGCATTATGCAGCCCCCAGCTACCCATACACCAGTTATGATGCCCTGTACCGCACCCCTGCACAACACGTAGGCGGCTGCCTATGGCACTCGTTCGATCATCAACGCGGCTATCATCCCGACCCGTTCTATGGAGGACTGATGGATGCATTCCGTCAACCCAAATATGCCTACTATATGTTCCAGGCACAACGTAGTGTCAAAACCGAGGAAAGTCTCTGCAAGACAGGTCCCATGGTATATATCGCTCACGAAATGACGCCCTTCTCACCAAAAGATGTCACCGTCTACTCCAATTGTGAAACTGTGCGCCTTACCTATAACCAAGGGGGAAAGACCTGGACCTACACCCGTCCACAAACTTCGGAAGGCATGCCCTCGCCCATCATCACCTTTAAAGATGTGTACGATTTCATGATTGACAAGAACCTGTCGATGAAGGAACACAAACAAGATGAAGTCTTCCTGCGAGCCGAAGGATTGATAAATGGGAAGGTAGTCGCTACCCACGAAGTACGCCCGGCCCGCCGTCCTGAAAAACTCCTGCTGTGGGCAGACCACGAAGGCATGGACCTGCAAGCCAACGGTTCCGACCTGGTAACTGTCATCGCTGCCGTAGCCGACAAGAACGGGAACATCAAGCGACTAAACAATTACCGCATCTTGTTCCAGGTAGAGGGCGAAGGACGTATACTCGGCGATGCCCATATCGGCGCCAATCCCGCACCGGTACAATGGGGTACCGCTCCGGTTCTGATTCAATCAACATTGAAACCCGGCAAAGTCCGCGTTATAGCCAGTGTATGGTGGAAAGGCTCACAGATGCCAACCAGTACTGTATTGGAACTAGAAAGCAAACCTGCCGCCCATCCCATGATTTATTCCACAACAGAAGCTGCACGTATCCCACTACACAACCTATCCAAGGAAAAGTTTACTGCCAAACTTCCTGCTATTGACCTAGAAGCCGAACAGCGCCAAAAAGCGGAAAATGACCTTAAGCTAAAGGAAGTAGAACAGCAACAGGCTGACTTTGGAGAAAAGAAATAAAGAATTTAAATAAACAAGCAAACTACATGATATATCTTTTAAACTTTTTACTTTGTTTTACTATCAGCCTTGCAGATAGCAGAGCGCAAAACCCCATCATTAAGCTATTTCCTCAAGGAGCACCTAACGAACAGATTTCCCTAAAGGAAAAGCAGCATAACAACGGCTATAAAATAGGAGGAAAAACAGTATTACGCATCACAGATGTCAGTACTCCTACCCTCACTATTTATCCAGCAAAAGCAGATTTAGCCACAGAAACAGCTATTATTGTATGTCCAGGAGGTGGCTATAATATATTAGCATATGATTTGGAAGGAACAGAAATTTGTGAATGGCTCAACAATCAGGGAATAACAGCTTGTCTGCTAAAGTATCGAGTTCCTCGTCGTACCAACCGATTAAAACATGAAGCTCCCCTGGAAGATCTTCAACAAGCCATCCGTTACATTCGTATCCATGCTAACAATCTACACATAAAGTCTAACCAAATAGGTGTAATCGGGTTCTCTGCGGGTGCACATCTTGCTGCAATGGCCAGTAATTGTTTCACTACAAAAAGCGATTCAGCTATTGAAGCTAAAGAGTCTATTAACTGTCGACCAGATTTTTGCATGCTCATCTATCCCGCCTATCTAGATGGCACAAACTTTCAAGTAGCAAAAGACATTCACGTTTCATCTGAAACACCTCCCTCTTTTCTGATTCAGACAGAAGACGATGAAAACTATATCAGCAGCAGCCTATTCTACTACTATGCACTGAAGGCTAACAAGGTTCCTGCGGAGCTACATCTGTACAGCAGTGGCGGACACGGATATGGCATACGAAATACTGCGCATCCTGTTAATGAGTGTCCCTATAGAGCTATCACATGTCTTAGTAATCTGGGACTTCTAAACAAACTATAACATATTATACAACCGAGGATGACACTACCTGTATGGATGATATAATCCTCGGTTGTTTATATTCATAATCCTTAAGCTATAGTAATAAGTAGTCAAAAGACAGAATAAGTCATGATTAGGAATACTAATCCTCCATTTCAGTAAGCCGCCGAAAAGCCTCTTGCAAAATCTCCGGTCATCCCAATAGGTTCGGCATCGTATCCAGCGCTAACCGCCACTTATCAAACAGGATCTCCAACTCGTCGGCTGCAAGCGGAACAAAACTTCATTTTTCATGCAGACTTGAAAAGATAATGATAAAATCTTATAGCTTTGCATGCGGAAATCAAGAACGACAGAAATGAAAACAATAAAAACGGTTTTAATAGGAGCCGGTTACCGGGGAATGCGGCTGCTGCGTCTGATGAAACAGATTCATGCTTTCCGCATCACTGCACTGTTCGACCCTTCGTCTGAGCTTCTGCCGGAAGAAAAAATCGAACGATTCTCCGGCGAGACAAACGGGTATAAGGAAATGATTCTCCGCCACCGCCCCGACCTTGTGGTCATTGCCTCTCCGTGGAAATGGCATGTTGAGCAGGCTATGTATGCCTTGGAGCAAGGCTGCCATGTGGCTCTTGAAATAAAGGGAGGATTGAAAACAGATGAATACTGCCCGCTGATTTCACTTGCCGAACAGAAAGGCTTGCGCATCTATCCACTGGAAAACACGGTATTCATGCGTGAAAACATGGCAATGCTGAATCTGGTACAAGCCGGAGTATTGGGCGACTTGGTTGCCCTTCGCGGAGGATACCGGCACGATTTGCGCGATATGCTGATTGATGAACAGGGGCTTCCGGGAAATCCTCACAAGCCTGAGGGGATATGGAGAAGCCGGTTTTATCTGGAAGAGAACGGTGACCTTTATCCTACACACGGACTGGCACCTCTCTGTCTGGCTGCCGGAGTGGGACGGACAGACCGCATTGCCGAACTCACCTCGTTTGCCTCACGAGCTTGCGGCTTGAAAGAACTGATAGCCCGCCGGGGAGGTGACCCCTTGCTGAAGATTGCCATGGGCGACATCGTGATTACACAAATGCGCACCGCTGCCGGCATTTTGATTACCCTGACTCACGACACCACTTTGCCTCGCCCGCGAAGCCTGGACTTTGAGTTGCAAGGGTCGAAGGGAATCTGGCGCGGAGAGTTCCGGCAAATTTACATCGAGGGAGAATCTCCAGACGAGACTTGGGAGGACGACAGAGAATACATAGAACGCTTTGAACATGTCTTTTGGAAACGATGGGGAAAAGAGGCTCTGAAACACGATGCGCATCACCGGGGTATGGATTATATCATGCTACGCGCACTGGCTGCCGATATGCAAGGGGAAGCCGTATATCCGGCAACGGGTGAAGACCTTGCTTTATGGACTTCAATCACGCCTCACTCCAAATTATCTATTGCGGAAAAACGAACGGTTTTCTTTTAAAACCCGAAACAGAGTGAGGAAAAACAGAATTTTCCCCGAACGTTTTTCAAAACAAAAGCTTTAGCTGTATAAACAAAGGCTTTGTTTTTACAGCCAAAGCTTTTGTTTATAGAAACAGAGTCTCTGTTTTAAGAATACATCCCGAAAAATGTAAATTAACATGCCGGTAACCGGAAGTTTCCGGCACAAGAACGAAAGTTTTTTCTCAAATCGAAGCCACTCTCTGCCTGCGAAACGGGAAATAATTGTATTTTTGTCGTATAATCATTTTTATTAAACGCAAATTTCAGAACCATGATGAATAATTTCAAATTTCAGAATCCTACCAAACTGGTAATGGGCAAAGGAACTATAGCCGAACTCAGCAACGAAATACCTGCCGGAAAAAAAATCATGATTACTTTCGGAGGCGGAAGTGTCAAGAAGAATGGTGTATATGACCAGGTAAAAGCCGCACTAAGTCAATATGACACTGTAGAGTTCTGGGGCATTGAGCCGAATCCTGCCATCGAAACATTGCGCAAAGCCATCGCCTTAGGGAAAGAGGAAAAAGTAGACTTCCTGTTGGCTGTAGGCGGGGGCTCGGTGATTGACGGAACCAAACTGATTGCTGCCGGACTGCTTTACGAGGACGATGCATGGGACTTGGTCAAAAAAGGAGAAGCAACACAAACCATTCCGTTAGGAACGGTGCTGACCTTACCGGCTACCGGCTCTGAAATGAATAACGGTGCAGTTATCTCTTGCCGTGAGACCAAGGAAAAATATCCTTTTTATGCCAATTTTCCCGTATTTTCCATCCTCGACCCGGAGGTGACTTTTTCTTTACCCGACCATCAGATAGCTTGCGGAATTGCAGATACGTTTGTTCATGTGCTGGAACAATACCTTACCAAAGCCGGGGAGTCTCGACTGATGGACCGCTGGGCAGAAAGTATCTTGCAGACCTTGGTTGAAATTGCCCCGAAAATTAAAGAAAACAAACAAGATTACCAGTTGATGGCGGATTTCATGATGTCGGCTACCATGGCACTAAACGGGTTTATTGCCTTAGGCGTCACAGAAGACTGGTCCACTCACATGATTGGTCATGAGCTTACAGCTCTTACCGGACTTACCCATGGTCATACCCTTGCCATCGTCATGCCGGGTACCATGCAAGTGTTACGCAAAGAGAAAGGCGAAAAAATCATGCAGTTCGGTGCACGCGTATTCGGCGTGGTTTCGGGTACGCATGACTTCCGTATTGACGAAACCATCCGAAAAACGGAGGCTTTTTTCCGCTCCTTAGGTTTGACTACCCGCTTAAACGAAGAGCATATCGGTGCAGAGGTCATCAATGAAATCGAACGACGCTTTACAGAACGCGATGTACATTTCGGAGAAGACGGACTGGTTAACGGCAAGGTGGCCAAAGAAATTCTCACCCAAGTGATGTAATGAAAAGGACAAAAGAACTTATTTCATCTTTTTCAGACAGAAGAACAGAAGGACAAAAGAAAATATGGAAATAGAAAGTCTGATAAAAACCATTATTCAATGCGCCTATAATGTAAGATATCCAAAGGATAGATTCTTATGTCCAAAGAATTAAGTTCTTTTGTCCTTATGTTCTTATGTCCAAAGAATAGATTCTTTTGTCTGAACAATCTGAACAATAAGTTCTTTTGTCTAAAAAATAAAAACAAAATCATGGAACAACAACCTCAACTTAACGAACATAACAAGCAAGAGCATCCGCCCATGCACACCTGCGAACATATCGTAAACCGAACCATGGTAAACCTCTTCGGATGCGGACGGGCTGTATCGGCACATATCGAACGAAAAAAGAGCAAACTTGATTTTGCCTTGCCGCAACCTCTCTCACAAGAAGCCATAACCCTAATAGAAACAACGGTCAATGAAATTATCTGCCGCCACTTACCGGTAACTACCGAATTTATCTCTCAAGCTGAGGCTACCGGACGCTTCGATTTGAAACGCCTTCCGGACGGAGCGTCGGAAACAGTCCGCGTGGTTCATGTGGGCGACTACGATGAATGCCTCTGCATTGGTCAGCATGTAAACAATACATCTGAAATAGGTACTTTCAAAATTATCAGCTCTGACTATAAAGACGGTATCTTCCGGATGCGATTTAAATTAATCTGATTATGGCTACCCGAAAAAAAAGAAAACAATCCTCGCCAAGTGGAGGTGGAATGAAGAGTTTTCTCGTCTTCGTACTCATTGTGGCAGGAGCTGTCTGGTTCTACCAAAGTCAGCGTAACGGAACTGATTTTCCTAAACCGGGAAAAATAGAAAGCATGGTTACCGAAACCATAGACAAAGCTAAAGAGCAGGTTCCGGAAAAACTGAAAGAGATTGCTTCAAAGGCAGAAGACCTCAAAGAAAAACAAACTGAGACTACCCAAAAGAAGACCGAAGAAAAGCCGTTGGCAACCCCATCTGTGAAGCCATCCGACAAGCTGGAAATTCCTGTGGCTCTGACCAAACGAAATGACCCGGTACTGAAACGAAGTGGATATACCGCCTCGTATAACCTCTTCTACAAGAATCCGAACTGGGTGGCTTGGGAACTCACCCGAAGAGAAACCAAAGGAATGAATGTGCGTATTAACCGCTTCTCGCCCGACCCGAATCTTCCGGAACCGCGTGTAACCCATTCCGATTATACACACTCCGGATACGACCGGGGACACATGGCACCGGCTGCTGATATGAAGTGGAGCCAGCAAGCCATGCTGGAGTCTTTTTATATGAGTAACGTGTGTCCGCAAAACCAAAAGCTGAACCGTGACGACTGGAATGACTTGGAAGAGACCTGCCGTATGTGGGCAAAAAAATACGGAGCAGTTTATATCGCCTGCGGACCGATATACGATCTGAAAAAACCGAAGCGCATCGGTGAGCGTAAAGTAGCGGTTCCCGACCGTTTCTTTAAAGTCGTCTTAATCAATGATGCCAAAAATCCGGTTGCCATGGGATTTATTTTCCCCAACAAGGCTAATCACCAAAAGCTGGAGAAATACATGCATAGCGTAGACGCTGTAGAGAAAATAACCGGGCTGGATTTCTTTTCCAAACTTCCGGACAGTACGGAGAAACGGATTGAGGCAATCATACCTCCCCTCCCTGCTACCCGATAATACATACCTATTCCCCATGACAGACCTGTGTAAACAAAGCGACGGATCATGGGGAATATTTTTCTTAATGCCTATCCAAAAGAAGTACTGATTTAACTTTACACCGGTTTAGGAGACTTAAAGATATACTGTCCTTTCTTTCGGGTTTGATTTCCATAAGCCACCGCATGTTTCGGGCAATGATGATAACAAGCCAAACACATGCTGCACTGGGACCCCCACTCCGGCTTTCCTTCTTTCATCTGAATGTTATGCATCGGACAAGCCTGCTCACACTTTCCACATGAAATACAAGTTTCCATTACATGAAACCGGGCAGCCGAAACAAGGAAACGATTAAAAAGAGGACGAAGCAAATAGCTCTTCGTATATGGAGCTCCTCCCTCATGACAATCAAACCGACTGACCTTTCTGTCAACCCATTCAATTACCTGCACAATGCGAGACCGGGCATCGCATATCTTTTGCTTTTCAACCTCAACTGAATCGACATCAAATCCCGGCAAGCAAACATACGTATTGGGCATAGTAACCGAAAAGCCGGCCTTACAGACCCATCCCCGTCTTTCTGCTACCTTCCTGAAAAGAAGAGCCGTCTTGCCTGCATCGTCCCCGCAAGTACATACGAAATATAAATAAGAAGGAGTTTCACTGCACAGCAAACGTGCCAGCCATTCCAGCACTACAGAAGGAGGTCCCCAAGAATAAACCGGAAAAACAAAGCCCAAGCGCTCTCTGGGCTGCAAAGTATAAATTTGATTCGGTAATTTATCTGTAATGCGATGAACAGCCTCATGTAACGCCTCACCTAACTGCTGCGCTACCCATGCTGAGTTACCTGTTCCTGAGAAATAAAATATCATGGTAAAAAAAAGGAGAAGCCGTACCTGAGGCGTGACGAAACTCCGAATGACAGGTTTTGAGTGCTCTCCCCCTTTGTAATCCACCGGCATAAATGCTACCCGAAGGCGTGGCCCGCCATTGGAGGATGAAGCTTGTCTCGGTATTTCTTTTGATTTGATGAGTTTCCCGATTCTGCAAGTACGGCTTCATTTTTGTATTACAAATCTACAATAAATATTTGAATAATCAAAATAAAACAAGAAAAAGGAAGAAAACTGAGTGAATTTTAACTATTATCCCGCTTACTCACCTCCATCTTCATAACCGCATTCTTCCTGCTCTTTCTTCTGGATAATGTTCATGAAAGAAGAGCTGATGATACCGGTTGGAATAGCTACCATCGCTACCCCTATCAGACAGATAAAACATCCTAATAATTTACCTAACAATGATAATCAGCCAGTCGCTTTGCCATCCGGTTGAAGTTGTCCGATACTTCCTCAAATTCCAATCCCTCCAAGCTGAGTCTTTTCTCATAATTATGGTTGGCAATTTCCTTGATACCATCTG
>Reeses_p1__coassemble_564_pt1 | contig 22077 bp, 15 predicted proteins | sample Reeses_p1__metabat2_high_PE_016 | metagenome-assembled genome bin Reeses_p1
TAATAATCCTGGCATTTCACTAAATTTTTAATACTTACACTTTGATTTCTACTTCCACACCACTCGGCAACTCCAGCTTCATAAGAGCGTCTACGGTCTTAGCTGTAGAGCTGTAGATGTCGATTAATCTCTTATAAGAAGAGAGTTCGAATTGTTCGCGTGACTTCTTGTTAACGAAAGTCGAACGGTTTACAGTAAAGATACGCTTGTGCGTAGGCAATGGAATAGGACCGCTTACGATAGCGCCTGTAGTCTTCACTGTTCTTACAATCTTCTCAGCTGACTTGTCAACCAAGTTGTGGTCGTAAGATTTCAGTTTGATTCTAATTTTCTGACTCATTATAGTAATTTAATTAATAAAAAATATGTATTTCAAGTGAGAATCCGTAGGCTAAGAGTCATACGCTAGCCTACGGTATTCTGTATATTTAGAGTAAATCTGTACGTCCCTTAACTTCTTCCAATACTGCCTTAGCAATAGAGTTAGAAACCTGAGCGTGGTGATCGTATGTCATAGAAGAAGTTGCACGACCAGAAGTGATAGTACGCAATGCAGTTACATAACCAAACATTTCTGCCAGCGGAACCATTGCCTTCACGATACGAGCGCCAGAACGGCTAGATTCCATACCTTCTACCTGACCACGACGCTTGTTCAAGTCGCCGATTACATCACCCATGTTTTCTTCCGGAGTTACTACTTCCAGCTTCATCATCGGCTCCATCAATACAGGACCTGCCTTAGAACATGCGTTCTTGTAAGCCTGGATAGCGCAGATTTCGAATGACAACTGGTCAGAGTCAACGGGGTGGAAAGAACCATCCAGCAGAGTAACCTTCATAGAATCCATCGGGAAGCCTGCCAATACACCATTCTTCATAGCTGACTGGAAGCCTTTCTGTACAGAAGGAATGAATTCCTTAGGAATGTTACCACCTGTAACTTCATTTACAAACTGCAATCCGCCTTCCTTGAAGTCTTCATCGATCGGACCTACGTTCACGATGATATCAGCGAACTTACCACGACCACCTGACTGTTTCTTATATACCTCGCGGAGGTTAACAGTCTTCGTGATAGCTTCCTTGTAGTTAACCTGAGGTTTACCCTGGTTACATTCTACCTTGAATTCACGTTTCAGACGGTCGATAATAATATCCAAGTGAAGCTCACCCATACCAGAGATAACTGTCTGACCTGTCTGTTCGTCAGTCTTCACTGTAAACGTCGGGTCTTCTTCAGCCAATTTAGCCAAACCGTTAGACAGTTTATCCATATCTTTCTGAGTCTTAGGCTCAACTGCGATACCGATTACCGGATCGGGGAAGTCCATAGATTCCAATACAATCGGTGCATCTTCATCACACAAAGTATCACCAGTACGGATATCCTTGAAACCAACACCTGCACCGATATCACCAGCAGAAATCACTTCTACCGGATTCTGCTTATTAGAGTGCATCTGGAACAGACGAGATACACGTTCTTTCTTACCTGAACGAGTATTGTAGATATAAGAACCAGCTTCTACCTTACCTGAGTAAACACGGAAGAAAGTCAAACGACCTACATACGGGTCAGTAGCGATCTTAAATGCCAAAGCAGAAGTCTTTTCATCTTCAGACGGCTTACGATCTTCTTCTTCACCTGTAGAAGGATTAGTACCTACGATATTCGGAGTATCCAATGGTGAAGGCAAGAAAGCACATACATAGTCAAGCAATGTCTGTACACCCTTGTTCTTAAATGAAGAACCACACAACATCGGAACGATGTCCATCTTCAAGGTAGCAGCGCGGAGACCACGGAGGACTTCTTCTTCAGTGATAGTAGAGGGATCTTCGAAGAATTTTTCCATCAACGCATCGTCATATTCAGCGATGGTTTCCAGCATTTTACCTCTCCATTCTTCAGCTTCGTCAGCCAAGTTAGCGGGAATATCTTCTACATCGTAATCAGCACCCATAGTTTCATCGTGCCACAAGATAGCTTTCATCTTGATCAAGTCAACTACACCCTTGAAGTTTTCTTCAGCACCAATAGGAATTACGACAGGACACGGATTAGCACCCAAAATTTCTTTCATCTGGCGAACTACTTCATAGAAGTCAGCACCAGAACGGTCCATCTTGTTTACATAACCGATACGGGGAACATTATATTTGTCAGCCTGACGCCAAACTGTTTCTGACTGAGGTTCTACACCACCTACAGCACAGTAAGTAGCTACAGCACCATCCAATACACGCAATGAACGTTCTACTTCCGCAGTAAAGTCAACGTGTCCCGGAGTGTCAATCAAGTTGATCTTAAATGTTTTACCATCATAATTCCAACGAGTAGTTGTAGCTGCTGATGTAATAGTGATACCACGTTCCTGCTCTTGAGCCATCCAGTCCATAGTAGCAGTACCATCGTGAGTTTCACCGATTTTGTGAGTCAGACCTGTATAGAACAAGATACGCTCAGAAGTTGTTGTCTTACCAGCATCGATGTGAGCCATGATACCGATATTACGAGTCAATAATAAATCCTGCTTTGCCATTTTATATTCTTATACTTAAGTGATTAAACTATAATTGATTGCGCTTAAAGCATTAGAATCTGAAATGAGCGAATGCGCGGTTGGCTTCAGCCATTCTGTGCATATCTTCTTTACGTTTAAAAGCACCACCCTGCTCATTGAATGCATCCATGATTTCTGCAGCCAGCTTATCAGCCATAGACTTACCACCACGTTTGCGAGCAAAGATAATCAGATTCTTCATAGAGATAGACTCTTTGCGGTCAGGACGGATTTCTGTAGGAACCTGGAAAGTAGCACCACCCACACGGCGAGACTTTACTTCCACTTGAGGAGTTACGTTATCCAAAGCTTTTTTCCAAATCTCAAGAGCAGATTTCTCTTCATTCTGCATCTTATTCTTCACTGCTTCCAATGCGGCGTAGAAGATTTCGTATGAAGTATTCTTCTTTCCGTCGTACATCAAGTGGTTAACGAACTTGGAAACTTTTACATCATTAAAAACGGGATCCGGAAGGATAACGCGTTTCTTAGGTTTTGCTTTTCTCATTTGTTTGAAAAATAATGTTTTCGTTCTTGGTTGTCTATTTCTGTCTTCTTCAACTCTCCCTCTGGAGAATTTACTCAACCTCTAGCATTTCCAACAAACTAAAACGTAAGTTATTCTTTTAATTTAATTTAACGTTGGCAACTAATTATTTCTTCTTAGCGGGAGCTGCCTGACCCGGTTTCGGACGTTTTGCACCATATTTGGAGCGTCTTTGTGTACGACCTGCTACACCTGCAGTATCCAATGTACCGCGCACGATGTGGTAACGAACACCCGGAAGGTCTTTCACACGACCACCGCGTACCAAAACGATAGAGTGTTCTTGCAAGTTGTGTCCTTCTCCCGGAATGTAAGAGTTCACTTCCTTACCGTTAGTCAAACGTACACGAGCTACTTTACGCATAGCTGAATTCGGTTTCTTCGGAGTGGTAGTATACACTCTCACGCAAACGCCACGTCTTTGAGGACAAGAATCCAAGGCCGGAGATTTACTTTTCTCCACCAACACTTCACGTCCTTTTCTTACTAATTGCTGAATTGTAGGCATTTTAATTGATTTTAGATTATATATTATTGTTTATTAAATTCAGAAACCTTACACTTTTGGGCTGCAAAGATACGAATAACTTTTGAAATATCAATGCAATGCGCGGATTTATTCATTTTTAACAATAAATTTAGCACTTAAAAATGTAAAACGGATTTCACCCAATAACCGTTTCCGTTTTTGGTATGCACTCGCCTTCCCATTTGAGCCAACAGTTTACTGAAGGCTAATGGAGTGCAATCATGCAAGGCGGCAGGATTTTTACTTTTCAGCGAAATATAAATTTGGGCAGCAGACAGCAAATGGGCTCCTTCCTCACGGGCATCACAAAACTCGAAAGTTCCTTGCAGCAGTTCTTCTGCCGGAGTAACCTGGTAAAAAGCTTCATTGGCCTGCTGGATTTCGGCTTCTTCCTCCTTGCTGAACCAACTGCGTTCTCCATGCTGAAGTTCATGTTTTAGCTGCGCATATATCTGATCATATTCCAGTGGTGTAGTGCAGTCAATGGGATGTTCCACTTCTACACAGATAAAACGGCGGCTGCCACTGCGGTCGGTCAGAAGATCCCGCCGGTTACTGGTGCCAATAAAACTGGCTATACGAGGCAAAGGTTCTCCGCTATGCTTGTAGGCACGACGGATATTCAGTCTTTCCATCTGCATCAGGTTTTTAAGCTGGGGCATCCGGCTGGCTGGCAGACGATCGAACTCGTCGAGATTAATCAGGCCGAAAGAAGCCAGCTTATTTTCAGCAGAAGAAGGGTTAGTCAGGTCGAAGCTTTCAGTGAAATAATCCTGCAGGCATGCCGGCAACAGCATACGGCAGAAAGTGGATTTACCCAACCCCTGTCGTGTACTGACCAGCACCGGAGCCACGCTGTTGGCACGCTGGGAAGGATTCCCCCACTCTATCCACGAAGCAGTAATGCCCAGCATCCATCGGTGAAAGGACTTTACCCAGATGTCATCCCCGGAAACCCGACGGGCCAATGGAGAAATACGATCTACCCCATCCCACACCGGAAGATGTTCCATGTAATAGGTAAAGGGATGATAAGAAGGAATCTCTGCGGATTCTGCATAGCGTCTGATATCGCGGTCCCAACAAGGAATCCCGGCCTGCAGTACTTGCAAACTGATACTGTTCAGTACCCGGCTGTCGGCGGGTTGGTAATGCAATTCATGTTTTCTCTCTCCGCTGCCGGAAAGGAAAGCACACTCAGTGCGGTCGGTCAGACGATTATAGCGAAATGCATAATGAAGTTGCAGATAGCTCAGCAACTGACGCAGGGCTTTCAGCTGACGGCCGGGCTTCTCTGATTTCTCCCCCTCTCTGTCTGCATGCAAAGGGGTTGAAGGCACCGGTTCTTTACTACATGCTTCTCCGTATTCAGCATATTGAACCTCCTCGTTCACGCCATTCAGTCTGAAATACAGACCGGACTTTTCCCATGTCTTTTCCTGCCGGGCTACCAGCTGACTGTCTTGAGGTGTGCGCAGCGAATCATCCTCCGGATTCCAGTTTAGTGACACCTGAATCTGCCCGGCGCACAACCATACTTCTGCCTCTCCCAGGGGTAAGGTGGCACATAACTGCTGCAGGTTCTGAAGCATACGGGCAGTCACATCGGCTTTTGCATGAGATGCGGCAGCAGAAGCCGGAAGCTGCCTGGCGCTCCAAAGGCGTCGCAAACGAGAAAAAATATTCATAAGTGTAAGATGTAAATGCGATGGCAAATATACATTCACAGGAAGCCGAAGTCAAGTTTTTCACCGAATTTAATCAACTCTAATCAACAGAAATCAACATCGGCTGTTATTTCATAAACACCGTATAAATAATCCATGCAATTTGAAGCGCCAATCCATGGAAAGAGAATCAGAAAGCTGTCATTTACGGAAGCAAATCCATGGAGATAAAAACAAAAACCTACAGCAAAAAAATCGTAGAGCTACAGGTATTTTTTTCAGAGCTACAGGTAAAATTTTGCCGGATGACATCCGGTAAAATTTGAATGACATCCGGCAAAAAATAATGCCATTAGAATTTCAGAAACTGACTGCAGAATTTCAGAAATTTTTATGTTTTCCACACATACCATCCTTTCCCCCTTCATCCTTCACCGACTAATTATCAAGGTGAAAGAGATGAATGATTCAACTCAGGCCTCGCCGTGTGCACCGGGTATGGACTGAAAAACCCGATCTTCAGGCATCCGGATAGGCCCCATCACAGCCTCGTATTTTTCTATATTATCCTGCAAGGCACTCAACAAACGCTTGGCATGTTCAGGAGCCAATATAATACGGGACTGAACACTGGCTTTAGGCATTCCCGGCAATACCCGAACAAAATCGAGCACAAACTCTGAACTGGAATGAGCAATGACAGCTAAGTTGGAATACACACCCTGGGCTACCTCTTCTTTTAATTCTATTTGCAACTGACCGTTATTAGTTTCTTGATTTTCCATAATGATGATGGTTTAATAATTGAACTTTACACAAAAGTACAGAATCTTACAGCAAACATACAAATTTAATCACGATTTTGCATACAGCTTGATTCTGTATTCAAAAAAAACCGATGAGCACCATCATGCACAAGGTTCAAGCCTCCCAAGGCCTCGCATAGCCCTACCCCATCATAATAGTAAGTTCCCCTACTTTTGTCATACAAAATATCGATGCCCAAGTCCTCGCGCATATACTCCAAATAGTTGAACAAGGTCGAACGAGACAAATTAAGTTTTTGGGCAAAGTCTACCGCATTACCGGTACATCGGTGCTGAATCAAGAAATTCATATGCAATACTTTTTTTAAATCAACTCGCTTCATTGCATTTCAAATTATAGTTCGTTGATGCAAAGCTACTACCTTTTCAGTAATTTTTCATAGACCGGACATAGACCGCACATGGACAAACAAAAAAGATAATACACTGTTTATTTGCGTATTACCTTTTTCTTATTTTGCCCAATATGGACATTAGATACTTTAGAAGTTCCACAACCAGAGCTCCAGGGTGGTCCCACAGCTCCCCCCCCTGTCTTCTGAATGATGCGTTCCTTCAGACGGAACTTGCGCTTGGAAACGGAAGCCGATTCAATAGCCAGCATCGAAGCAATGGCAGGATTGGAAAAATGCAGTTTGATGAGACAGCACAGTTGCAATTCATTTTCTGTCAAAGAAGGAATGGCAGTTGCCAACCGATGGGTAAAATGGTCGAACAGCCGGTCAACGCTCCGCTTGATTGCCTTCCATTCTTCTTCACGGATGTAGTGGGGTGATTGCTTCAGACGGCGAAGAGTCTCATCGTTTTCTAACAGAAGACTGGATAAGAACCATTCACGGTCGTGCAGGCGCAGATTCTCTTTGGAGAGGACATCCAACTGTTCCAATTCCACTGATTTTTCCTTCAGTGTAGCAGACATACCATCAATATCCTGCTGCAGGTTGCGGTTCTCTACCGCTAACCGCTCGCTGTGTCGAGCAATTTCAGCCAAAGCCTTCCGTTGCTCTTCCAGTTCTTCCTGCATTCCCTTGTCGGCTTCCATCTGTTCTTCCAGCTCCTGCATACGTTTGCGGTTCTGGTTAATAACTTGTTCGTTTTCCTGAATGCGAACCGACTTGAAGCGGATTTCTTCTTCTGCTTCCTGTATGCGCCGTTCCTTACGGAGCAGTTTCTTCTGATAAGCATAAACAAGGACGGCTATCAGCAACAAAACGGCAGCCAAGCCTATCAGGGCGTTCCGAACCACGGCATCCTTTTTCATCTGCAAGGCATTCTTCTCATTGATCAGTTTCTGCTGGTCATACTTCTCTTGAATTTCAATCAAAGCACGACTCTTATCTGCACGGTGCAGGGAGTCAAGATACCAAGACATTTCAAAGCAATGGTCGGCAGCGGAACGGTAATCTTTCTTTTGTTTATAGGCGAAATAGAGTTGCTGATGGGCATCCGTTATTTGTGAAATACTTATGTTACTGTCAGTCAATGCTTGCTGAAAATAATAAATAGCAGAATCTATTTTTCCGATATTATAATAGGTCTCACCACTTACCAAATATCCAGCAGCTTCTTCTTTTATTCCAAACTTTTTATTTTGACTCACTATTTTACGCACATAATAAAGAGCAGAATCTGACCGTCCCACTTGATTATATAAAAAAGCTAATTCGCTGTTTATTGCATTTAAAAACCTATCTTCTCCAGTAAAAGATATTGCTCTTTTATAATCATTAATAGACTCTTTTAAATTTCCTATATTATTATATATTCTTGCTTGATAAACCAATGCAGAACGTATGTAACCACTATTCTTACTCTTTATCGCATACTCACAAGCTTTTTGGGCTGACTTCAACGCGTATTCATTTAAATCCTTGCGACCATAAGTATCAGTAACTTCAATATGAATCAAATATCCCAACTGATAATCGGGTGTCTTTTCCACCTCCTCCGCCGCTTGAAGGAAATATTTATGAGCCTCCTCTATTTGCTGCTGTTCTTTACAGATGGCTCCTTTATAATACAAAGCCAAAGCCTTACGTTGCGCATCCCCCTGTTTCATAAAAAAATCATAGGCAATGTTTATCAAGGAATCCGACTGCTGCATATAGAGTTTGTAGCGTGCCTGTGTGGTAAATAAAGCCCACGTAGCATATTGTAACCGGTCAGAAGGCGGAGGAATGGGCATGGATTGAAGCAGGCGGAATGCACTATCGGGCGACTCGTACATGATGGATTCGGCCTGTTGCAGTTCGGGCAGCAGGGGAGTGGCAGAATTCCGCACTGAGCTACGGCACGAAAACAGAACAATGCAGATAAAGATACTTATCACTACCAAAATGAGTTTAGTGTGTTTCATAGACATCATTTAGAAATAATCATAGAAAAACAGTCGTATTTTATAAATGCAAAAGTAGAAGTTAAATTGAAAAATCACAATTCAAACTAAGCAAAACCGCTTGTCTACTATCAAAATCGAAGAATATACAATCTCAATTATTAAATAATGCGAAATAACAGCTATTCCTATTCATTCCCTATATACAGTCCAGCCTTATTGGACTCTAACTCCTTACATTTGTTGCTTGATGAATAATTATATCTTTAATTTAAATCATACTAAAATAATATAAAAATAGGGAGGGGTAAAAAATAAAAGCATTAAATACTACCATATATTTGAAGACCATTAACATTCTATTAAATTCTAAAATGACAATGAAACGACTATCAACCTATCTATTGCTATTGGGATTAGCAATCGGTGCAAGCGCCCAGACACTGACTGGAAAAGTAACGGACGAGCAACAGCAACCCCTGTCTTATGCCAACGTGGTTTTCCTCTCCCTACCCGACTCGGCATTTGTGGCAGGTACGGTAAGTGGCGAAGACGGCAGTTTCAGTCTTTCAACGGAACATGGAAAAGGCATGCTGAAAGTGTCGTGCATCGGTTATACCACTTTATATAAGGAATGCGGACAAAGAGAACAGCTGTCGCTGCAACTGAAAGCCGATGCGCAACTGCTGGACGAGGTGGTGGTGAAGGGCGACCTGCCCAAAACGAGGCTGAAAAACGGAGCCAGCATTACGAACGTGGCGGGAACCATACTGGAGAAGGTGGGAACGGCAGAAAACCTGCTGGACCGCATACCGGGCGTATCGGCCGGTGGTGGGGCGGTAAGCGTCTTCGGACGCGGAGCGGCAGAGGTGTACATCAACGGGCGCAAGGTACGCGACTCCTCCGAACTGGACCAGCTGGCCAGCGACAATATCAAGTCAGTAGAAGTGATCAACAATCCCGGTGCTCGCTATGCGGCTTCGGTGAAGGCGGTGGTGCTCATCACCACCAAGCGTGCGCCGGGCGAAGGATTCGGCTTCAACAACCGTACTTATGCCAAATACGACAAAGAATGGACCTTGCTTGATCAATTCAACTTCAATTACAGAACAGGAGGTTTCGACCTCTCGGGTATGCTGGCTGCTACCGACGGACACGCATGGAGCGAAAGAAGCGTTGTGCAGGATACTTACCTGGACAAGTTATGGAGCCAGCACATGCACATGGACGAAAAGGAACATTCGCAGCACCTCTACTCAATGCTTTCGGCCAACTATACATTCAGCAACGGACATGCACTTGGAGTACGCTATAACTGGAAACGGCAGCCCCGTTATGACAGCTGGGGAACGCTGGATAGCAAAGTGCTACAGGATGGAGTGCAGGATGAACTGCTGCAGAGTGTCTATGGAAGTACTTCACGGGAAACCAGCCACACGCTGAACTTCTACTATGCAGGCCAGGTGGGAAAATGGAACATAGACTTCAATGCGGATGCTTTGTGGAATGGGAACGATACGGACGGATTTACCGACGAACGTGTGTCTGCCTCCTTGGAAACAGAAGCCGCCCCCCGGCAAGTGAATACCTTCAGCCAGGCGGACAACAGCCTGTATGCCGGAAAGCTGGTACTTTCGCGCGAATGGCTGGGTGGCGAACTTTCGCTGGGAGGTGAATATTCGCATAACACACACGGCAACGACTATATGAATCCCGAAGGATTGTTGGAAGATGATCACAGCGAAATAAAGGAAGGCAACGCTTCGGGCTTTGTGGAATATGCACGTTCGTTTGGTCCGGTCTATGTGCAAGCCGGTGTGCGTTTCGAGCATGTGACAGCCAACTACTACGAAGAAGGCAAACAGGTAAAAGAGCAAAGCAAACACTACAACAACTGGTTTCCATCGGCTACGATTGTTGTGCCTGTCAGACAGATTCAATTAGCGCTGAGCTATTCTTCGGACATTGTGCGTCCGTCGTACCACATGCTGAGAGGGAATATTGTTTACAATAACCGATATACTTACGAGAGCGGAAATCCGCTGCTCCGTCCGCAGGTGGCACAGAACCTAATCCTGAACGCCATATACGACTGGACACAACTGACGCTGGGCTATGTACACACGAAAGACGCCATTGTAACAACCAGTGTACCCTATTCGGACACAAAGCCTTCCATTGCACTGCTGACCAATAGGAATGCTCCGGCATACGATCATACGTTTGCTTCGCTCTCTCTTACTCCTACCATCGGAATCTGGTCACCTCAATTCACGGCAGCAGTGGTCAAGCAGTGGTATCACACAGAAACACCGTGGGGTCGACGTAATCTGGACAAACCGCTGATAAGCCTTTCGTGGGAGAACAGCCTGAAACTTCCCGGGGGATTCCTGCTAAACGCTGATGCATCGTGGAGTTCGTTGGGTCATGAGGAGAATGCGGAAATGAAGCGTCAGTTGTGATCGGTCAATGCCATGCTTTACAAAGGTTTTCTGAACGACAGACTCACGCTCCAGCTTCAGGCAACCGACCTGTTCAACAGCACCCGTTCGCGTTCGATAGTGTACTTGGGTAGCCTGCGTACTTTCTATACGGATGCCGAACCGAACAGTCGAAGCGTCAGTCTGACTCTTCGCTACAAGTTCAACGCCGCCAAGAGCAAGTACAAAGGTACGGGGGCAGGTAGTTCGCAAAAAGATAGAATGTAAAACGGAATTTGTTTACAAAGAAACATCTATCCTTACGTGAACTACCGCTAAACTAAAGATTTAGCGGTAGTTCACATTTTGCAATTCTCTGTCTGAATTATAGAATCGTTTTTTATTGCGCCATTTCTGCTCTACTTTATTTCTGAAAGTGTAAGTTATTGAGAGACGTACCACAGGACAACGATCTTTCATCCGAAAACTTGAAAAGGATGCATAGTCAGCATTACTTATCCAGTTCTTATCATGTGCACCAGTAAAAATAAAATTCTCCAGATAAAGACTGACATTCCAATTCTTAGGTAATTGCCGGCTTAAGGTCAGATTACAGAACGGTCTTGTTTCAGATTTTGAAAAACGTGAGTAGCTCGCATTCTGATATTGAATATAAAAATTCAGATTCCACTGCTTATAATAGAAATTGGCAAATAAATTGCCGTACCATATATCTCCGCTATATTGCATTCCGTGCTGAATATGTTTTCTATAGTATCCAAGGAAACCTACGTTCCCATAGTTGAAATTATACCCCATTTCGGTCGAGAACTGGAGCAGATGGACACATGATTGATTGGCATAGGTATCAATATACACATTGTCTTGCAACCAGCCTACAGGAGCAATCCAGTCTGCATAATATACATAGGTAATCTGTGGAGTAAAGCAAAATCCTTTATACTGCAGGTTATAATTAAGTGCTACTTCGTCTACCAGCACAGGTGTCAGGTAAGGATTGCCAACTTGTACATGCAAACTATCGTTTGAACTATTCCGTGGATTTAACTGAGAGACGGAAGGAGATATCCGGACACGCATATATTTCAGTCTCAAAGCATGTTTTGCATTGAAGCGATAACTTAAAGAGGCATTAGGAAGCAAGTTGGTATAATCATTCTTGCTACCATCTGCATTAGAACGAATATAATCCACCCCTAATGACAATGAATAGTTGAATTTTGAATTAGAATCATTATTATCGATTCCTGCATAAATATATTCTTGCCAATGCTGATGATTATAAAGCGGCAGTATATCTGCCCGGTCATCAATGTCAGTCGAAGCATAAGAGGTATTTGAACCAACAGACAAACGATGCTTTCTGCCCAATGGGTGCAAATAATCTAAATCCACTTTTCCATAATGCCGTTGATTATTATAATCAATGTGGTTGTTCAACAGGAAAAAATCATTCTTCTCCTGTCGCTCATTATCTGAAACATTCATACTATATGAATAAAAGCCGGTCAATTCAAGTGCCCGTCGTTGGTTAAATGAGTGTTTGTAATAAAAGTGGACATTCGGAGCATAAAATTTGTTTTTCTCCTTAGCATCTACTGTAGCATCAGAAATCAGATTACGTTTTGGATAGGCTATTTTCACTATGGTCATTTGCAAAATAAAACTGCATCATATTTAAATAAAGAGAAGAGGTTGATTTTCCAACCTCAACGTTTTGACCAAACGCTCCGTTCTGTTTAATGGGGGAATATTGCGCATAAATTTCCCCATTCATATAAGCAGAAACATTTCGCTTCATCTTAATATTTAGGATGCTGCTCACCGATTCTTCTCCCCTGTAACGGGCTGAAGGATTGTCTATGATTTCCACTGATTCTATCAGTTTCGGATCAAGCAAATTTTCATAATTTGCCCGTTTCACTCCGTTAATGAGAATAAGAGGAGAAGAGCCATCCGACAGGCCTATAGATTTTGTTACGGAATTCACTCTCAGCTTTGGAATCTCCCGCAACGCTTCAAAGTCAGTATTTGACTGTTTGGCATGTTCAGATAGAAAATAAGTACTGCTACCTGCTCTCTGCTGAACCGCATTGCGTCGATCTCCTTTGATTTGCACCTCCTGCAACATCACAGGATCTTCTTCCAAGACAAAATCAGGCAGTTTCACCTTATAGTTCACTTGAAAAGTATGGTCAATTGACTTATACCCTAACATTGAAACACGGCACGAATAACTTCCGGCATTCAATCCTTGAATACCAAAATCCCCATGTGAATCAGTTATTGTGCCTCCGATAATAGAATCACTCTGTAACAACATCCCACTAAGGATTCGCCTGATGTATTTTTCACATGTCCACTGATTATACCTTGAGCTCGCAAATCAATAAACAAACATTCTAAAAACAATACTAGAATAAAAATGAGAAAATGAGTCTTCATAATCCGGTAAATTAAGGTAAACAATATCGTATACTAATTCTCTTTATGCAGCTGATTAGAAATAGAACTAAGGCTAAACATAGTTTATTGAAAACTGTTATCGCTATGCTCTCAGAATATAAAGTTAAATAAATATATATATATTGTATGGCGGATAATTTTTGCAAAAAAGTTCTATCGAACTCACGATATTTTAATCGAACAAAAAAAATGCCGTATCAAAACTTGGAATCAAGTCTGATACGGCATTTTTATTTATCTGAATAGCGGCAGTGATTATGCCTCTACTTTTTCATCTACTGCATAGTCGAGCACAGTCTTCTTGTTGGCCAGCATACGGTCGTATTCTTCCTTCGAGCCCACAATGATCTTTTCGAACTCACGCTGTCCGGTACCGGCAGGAATCAAGTGACCACAAATCACATTTTCCTTCATACCTTCCAGGCGGTCTACCTTGCCATTGATAGCAGCTTCGTTGAGCACCTTCGTCGTTTCCTGGAAGGATGCAGCCGACATAAAGCTGGAAGTCTGCAAAGCAGCGCGGGTAATACCCTGAAGAATCTGAGTAGATGTAGCCGGAACTGCATCACGCACTTCTACGGGCTTCAAGTCACGACGTTTCAGCATACTGTTCTCATCGCGCAGCTTACGGGCAGTTACAATCTGACCCGGCTGGAGAACTTGAGAATCACCTGCATCCACTACCACTTTCTTACCCCAGATACGGTCGTTTTCTTCCATGAAGTCCAACTTGTCAACCGTCTGTTGTTCCAAGAAGCGAGTATCGCCCGGCTCGTCAATCTGTACCTTACGCATCATCTGACGAACGATGATTTCAAAGTGCTTGTCATTGATCTTCACACCCTGCAGACGGTATACATCCTGTACTTCGTTTACGATGTATTCCTGAACAGCCGTAGGACCCTTGATGGCCAGGATGTCGGCCGGTGTAATAGCACCGTCGGACAACGGAGTACCAGCGCGCACATAGTCGTTTTCCTGAACCAGGATCTGCTTAGACAGAGGAACCAGGTATTTCTTCACTTCACCGGTCTTCGAAGTCACCACGATTTCACGGTTACCGCGTTTCAGTTTACCCATAGTCACCTCACCGTCGATTTCAGAAACCACAGCCGGATTAGACGGGTTACGCGCTTCGAACAACTCAGTCACACGAGGAAGACCACCCGTGATATCACCCGCCTTACCTACGGCACGCGGAATCTTCACGATTACTTCACCCGCTTTCACTTTCTGCTTATCTTCTACTACCACATGACCACCTACCGGCAAGTTATAAGTACGGATCAATTCACCGTCCTCAGTCAGAATATGAGCAGAAGGAACCTTAGTCTTATCTTTTGATTCGATAATGATGATTTCACGCAAACCAGTAGATTCATCCGATTCTACCTTGTAGGTGATATTTTCAATCATACTTTCGAATTCGATCTTACCGGTAGCTTCGGTAATAATCACCGCGTTGAACGGGTCCCAACGAGCAATCAGCTTGCCCTTTTCTACCACTTCACCATCAGCTGTATACAGCGTAGAGCCGTAAGGTACGTTGTGAGTAGAAAGGATGATGCCCGTATTTACATCCACAAAGCGAACTTCGGCCAGACGACCTACTACCACCTTGGCTGCTTCGCCGGTTTCATCAACGATATCTACCGTACGCAACTCTTCGAATTCCAGACGAGCCGGATTCTTAGCCACGATACTAGCATTGGCTGCGATGTTAGCAGCCGTACCACCGGCGTGGAATGTACGAAGTGTCAGCTGAGTACCCGGTTCACCGATAGACTGAGCTGCGATGACACCGACAGCTTCACCCTTCTGAACCATGCGGCTGGTAGCCAGATTACGACCATAACACTTAGCACAAACCCCCTTCTTAGATTCACAAGTCAATACCGAGCGGATTTCCACACTTTCAATCGGAGACTCTTCAATCTTCTGAGCAATGGCTTCTGTGATTTCCTCACCACCGGCTACAATCAGTTCGCCTGTAGTAGGATGCACAATATCATGTACGGATACACGGCCCAGGATACGTTCATACAACGTAGCAATGACTTCATCATTGTTCTTCAAAGCTGTACAAACCAAACCACGCAATGTACCACAGTCTTCTTCATTAATAATCACGTCGTGAGATACGTCTACCAGACGACGAGTCAAATAACCGGCATCGGCCGTCTTCAAAGCGGTATCGGCCAAACCCTTACGAGCACCGTGGGTAGAGATAAAGTACTCCAACACGGACAAACCTTCCTTAAAGTTAGAAAGAATCGGGTTTTCGATAATCTGACCGCCTTCAGCACCTGCTTTCTGCGGTTTCGCCATCAAACCACGCATACCGGAAAGCTGACGGATCTGTTCTTTAGAACCACGGGCACCAGAATCAAGCATCATATATACAGAGTTGAAACCCTGGTCGTCAGTAGAAATTGTCTTCATCAAGATGTTAGACAATTCTGAATTGACATGTGTCCAGATATCAATCACCTGATTATAACGTTCGTTGTTGGTGATGAAACCCATGTTATAGTTATTGATAACTTGCTCTACTTCGTCATATCCCTTCTGAACCAAAGCTTCCTTCTCTTCCGGGATGATGATATCACCCAAGTTGAAGGACAAACCTCCCTTGAAGGCCATGTAATAACCCAAGTTCTTGATACCATCCAGGAAGTCAGCAGCCTCAGATACACCACAAACCTTGATCACATGGCTAATGATGTCACGCAATGATTTCTTAGAGATGATGGTATTGATATAACCAGCCTTGGCCGGAACGATTTCATTGACAATAACACGACCTACTGAAGTATCGTGCATCATCTTGTCTACGATGTTACCATTTTCATCTACATCCTTCACAATGACGCTTACCGGAGCGTGAATATCACACTTACCTTCGTTGTAGGCAATCAAAGCTTCTTCCGGACCGTAGAAAGTCAGACCTTCACCCTTGGCCCCTTTACGCAGTTTGGTGATGTAATACAATCCCAACACCATATCCTGTGCAGGTACGGTAATAGGTGCACCATTGGCCGGATTCAAGATATTATGTGACTGAAGCATCAACATCTGTGCTTCCAAAATAGCTTCGTTGCTCAAAGGCAAGTGCACAGCCATCTGGTCACCGTCGAAGTCGGCATTAAATGCCGTACATGCCAACGGGTGCAACTGAATAGCCTTACCTTCAATCATCTTAGGCTGGAATGCCTGGATACCTAAACGGTGCAGAGTCGGGGCACGGTTCAACAATACCGGATGACCTTTCATTACATGTTCCAGAATATCCCAAATCACCGGCTCTTTACGATCTACAATCTTCTTCGCAGACTTAACCGTCTTAACAATACCGCGTTCAATTAATTTACGGATGATAAACGGTTTGTACAATTCGGCAGCCATCAACTTAGGAATACCGCATTCGCCCATCTTCAATTCAGGACCAACGACAATAACCGAACGTGCAGAATAGTCAACACGCTTACCCAACAAGTTCTGACGGAAACGTCCTTGCTTACCCTTCAAGCTATCTGAAAGAGATTTCAACGGACGGTTAGCGTCAGTCTTTACTGCGCTTGATTTACGTGAGTTATCGAAGAGCGAATCAACAGCTTCCTGCAACATACGCTTTTCATTACGCAAGATTACTTCCGGAGCCTTGATTTCAATCAAACGTTTCAAGCGGTTATTACGGATAATAACGCGACGATACAAGTCATTTAAGTCAGAAGTAGCAAAGCGTCCACCATCCAATGGAACCAACGGACGAAGTTCAGGCGGAATCACCGGAACAATTCGTACAATCATCCATTCAGGTTTATTGCGTCCGCGTGAAGCACGGAAAGACTCAACGACCTGAAGTCTCTTTAATGCTTCATTTTTACGCTGCTGTGAAGAATCATTGTTAGCCTTATGACGCAATTCATATGAAAGCGCATCAAGGTCAAGTCCAACCAGCAAGTCGTAGATAGCTTCTGCACCCATCTTAGCAATAAACTTGTTAGGGTCGCTATCTTCAAGGAACTGATTGTCTCTTGGAAGAGCATCCAGAATATCCAAATATTCTTCTTCAGACAATAAGTCGTATTTATTGATGCCGTCTTCAGCCTTTATACCCGGCTGAATAACAACATAACGTTCGTAATAGATAATAGCATCAAGTTTCTTTGTCGGCAAGCCCAGCAAATAGCCAATCTTGTTCGGCAAAGAACGGAAATACCAGATATGTGCAACCGGTACAACCAGCTGAATGTGTCCGCTACGTTCACGGCGTACTTTCTTTTCAGTCACTTCTACGCCGCATCGGTCACAGACAATACCTTTATAGCGAATACGTTTATATTTACCACAATGGCATTCATAGTCTTTTACCGGTCCGAAGATACGTTCACAGAACAAACCATCACGCTCAGGTTTGTAAGTACGGTAGTTGATAGTTTCAGGTTTCAGGACTTCACCAAATGAGTTCTCTAAAATCTCTTCTGGTGATGCCAACCCGATGGTAATCTTCGAGAAATTACTTTTTATCTTAGTATCTTTTCTAAAAGCCATACTTTATGTTTTATAATAATGAAGTATTAACAGTGAAGAATGAAAGAACGTATAACGAAAAGCTAAAACAGAATCTGTATACAGGAGTTCTATTTTTCATCTTTCATTCCTCACTAAAAGTTTTATTCCAGTGTAATGCTCAGGCAGAGACCTCTCAACTCATGAAGTAATACATTCAGAGACTCAGGAATGCCCGGAGTAGGCATCGGTTCTCCCTTAACGATAGCTTCATATGCCTTAGAACGTCCTACAACATCATCTGACTTAATGGTCAAGATTTCCTGAAGAACATGAGCTGCACCGAATGCTTCGATAGCCCAAACCTCCATTTCTCCGAAACGCTGACCACCAAACTGAGCTTTACCACCCAAAGGCTGCTGAGTAATCAAAGAATACGGACCGATAGAACGTGCGTGCATCTTATCTTCAACCATGTGACCCAGCTTCAACATATAAGTTACACCTACAGTTGCCGGCTGGTCGAATTGCTCGCCTGTACCTCCATCATACAGATAAGTTTTACAGTAACGCGGCAATCCAGCCTTATCTGTCCACTTATCCAAATCATCTAATGTAGCACCGTCGAAAATAGGAGTCGCAAACTTAACACCCAACTCTTTTCCGGCGCGGCCTAATACAGCTTCGAAAATCTGACCGATGTTCATACGAGAAGGCACACCCAACGGATTCAACACAATATCAACCGGTGTACCGTCAGCCAAGAACGGCATGTCTTCCTGACGAACTACACGTGAAACAATACCCTTATTTCCGTGACGACCTGCCATCTTATCACCCACACCAATCTTACGCTTCTTGGCAATATAAACTTTAGCCATCTGAATAATACCTGAAGGTAATTCGTCACCGATTGTCAAAGCAAATTTCTTACGCTTCAACTCAGCTTCCAACTCCTTATACTTCTTCAAGTAATTCATAACCAAGTCACGGATCATATCATTTTTATGAGCATCGGTTGTCCATTTGCTCAACTGAATGATTGTGTAATCCAACACTTCCAGATCACGTTTTGTAAACTTAGCACCCTTGGCAATTACTTCTGTTCCTAAATAATCTTTTACGCCCTGAGAAACTTTATCATTAGTCAAGACCAGCAATTTATTAATCAGAACATCTTTTAAGACAGCTGCCTTTTCTTCAAATTCTTCATTCAATTTCGGAAGAATTGCTTTATCTGCATTCTTCTCGCTACGGCTCTTGATTACACGCGAATATAATTTTTTGTCAATAACTACGCCACGCAATGAAGGAGAAGCTTTCAATGAAGCATCTTTAACGTCACCAGCCTTGTCACCAAAGATAGCACGCAACAGTTTTTCTTCAGGAGAAGGATCTGATTCCCCTTTCGGAGTAATCTTACCAATCAAAATGTCTCCCGGCTCAATGCGAGCACCGATACGCACAATACCGTTTTCATCCAAGTCTTTTGTTGCTTCTTCACTTACATTCGGAATATCTGAAGTAAGTTCTTCCATACCACGTTTGGTTTCACGAACCTCCAGAATATATTCATCAACATGTACAGAAGTCAACAAATCTTCACGAACCACGCGCTCATTCAGCACGATAGCATCCTCATAGTTATATCCCTTCCAAGGCATGTAAGCAACCAGCAAGTTCTTACCTAATGCCAACTCACCGTTTGCAGTAGAATAACCTTCAGTAAGGATATCTCCTTTTTTGACACGCTGACCAGCCTCACATATCGGACGCAAGTCAATAGTCATGCTTTGGTTCGTCTTGCGGAATTTCGAAATACGGTACTCTTTCAATGCAGGCTCAAAGCTTACAAACTCTTCGTCTTCTGTACGGTCATACAAAATACGGATTGTAGTAGCATCTACAAAATCAATCACACCGTCACCTTCTGCAGCAATCTGGGTACGAGAATCCTCACATAATTGTTTCTCGATACCAGTACCTACAATCGGTGCTTCCGTTCTCAACAAAGGTACTGCCTGGCGCATCATGTTAGAACCCATCAACGCACGGTTAGCGTCATCATGTTCAAGGAACGGGATCAAAGATGCTGCTATAGAAGCAATCTGCTGAGGAGCTACGTCCATCAACTCTACCTGATCCGGAGTTACAACCGGATAATCGGCATCACGACGGGCTTTTACTTTTTCACGGATAAATGTACCGTCATCATTCAAAGGTGCATTACCCTGTGCAATAATCTTATCTTCCTCCTCTTCAGCAGACAAGTACTCGATACCTTCCGGTGACAAGTCAACCACTGAGTCTTTTACCTTACGATAAGGAGTTACAATAAAACCAAGATCGTTAATCTTCGCATAGACACACAAAGAGGAAATCAAACCAATGTTCGGACCTTCAGGTGTTTCAATCGGACACAAACGTCCATAATGAGTATAGTGTACGTCTCGCACTTCGAAACCAGCACGGTCACGTGACAAACCACCAGGACCCAGAGCCGACAGACGACGCTTATGCGTAATTTCAGCCAATGGGTTGGTTTGGTCCATAAACTGTGACAAGGCATTGGTACCAAAGAATGAGTTGATAACCGAAGAAATAGTCTTCGCATTAATCAAGTCAATCGGAGTGAAGACTTCATTATCGCGAACATTCATACGCTCACGAATCGTACGCGACATACGTGCCAAACCAATAGCAAACTGGTTTGATAGCTGTTCGCCCACAGTACGTACACGACGGTTACTTAAGTGGTCGATATCATCCACATCTGCCTTTGAGTTAATCAACTCAATGAGATACTTGATGATTTCGATAATATCTTGTTTTGTCAATACTCTGACATCCATCGGTGTATCCAAGTTCAACTTTTTGTTGATACGATAACGTCCGACATCTCCCAAATCATAACGCTTTTCAGAGAAGAACAGGTTGTTAATAACTTCTCTTGCACTGGCGTCATCCGCCGGGTCTGCGTTACGCAACTGACGGTAAATATATAAAACCGCTTCCTTCTCCGAGTTACTCGGGTCTTTCTGCAGAGTATTAAATATAATAGAATAATCCGAAGCATTTGCCTCCTCGTTATGCACAAGGATATTCTGAACTCCAGATTCGATAATCATATCGATATGCTCCGGTTCAAGAATCGTTTCACGGTCAATAATGACTTCGTTACGTTCAATAGAAACTACTTCACCGGTATCTTCATCAACGAAATCTTCTGTCCATGTTTTCAGTACACGCGCAGCCAGTTTACGACCGAGAACTTTCTTCAGATTTGCCTTGTTTACTTTAAGGTCTTCAGCCAAGTTAAAGATTTCAAGAATATCTTTATCATTCTCAAAACCTACAGCTCTCAACAAAGTAGTAACAGGCAATTTCTTCTTACGGTCAATATATGCATACATCACATTGTTAATGTCTGTAGCAAACTCAATCCAAGACCCTTTAAAAGGAATGATACGAGCAGAATACAGTTTTGTTCCATTAGCATGGATGCTTTGTCCAAAGAATACACCCGGAGAACGATGCAACTGAGAAACGACAACACGCTCAGCACCGTTTATAACAAAAGTACCTTTCGGAGTCATATACGGGATAGGACCTAAATAAACGTCCTGAATAACCGTATCAAAGTCTTCGTGATCGGGGTCGGTACAATAAAGCTTCAATTTAGCTTTCAAGGGGACACTATAAGTCAATCCACGCTCTAAGCAATCATCAATCGTATAGTGAGGCGGATCGATATAATAGTCAAGGAACTCGAGCACGAAGTTGTTACGCGTATCAGCAATAGGGAAATTCTCCGCAAATACTTTGAACAGGCCATCGTTCTTTCGTTTTTCAGGCGGGGTATCTAATTGTAAAAAGTCTTGAAATGACTTCAATTGCACTTCCAAGAAATCCGGATACTGCATCGGATTCTTAATAGAAGCAAAGTTAATTCGTTGATTTTGATTGTTTGAAGACATCTGTATGGAGTATTTAGTATTTGTCAACTTAATATAGACGCAAAAAGGTTAAGAATCCTCTTCTAAGAGGACTCTTAACCGAAATACCTGATTTACAGGATAATCTTATTTAAGTTCAACTTCAGCTCCAGCTTCTTCCAAAGTTTTCTTCAATGATTCAGCTTCGTCTTTAGCCAAACCTTCTTTAACTACGCTAGGAGCACCGTCAA
>Reeses_p1__coassemble_788_pt1 | contig 17713 bp, 16 predicted proteins | sample Reeses_p1__metabat2_high_PE_016 | metagenome-assembled genome bin Reeses_p1
TATTCTATTCGCTTATCAGTTACGTCATATCACCGATAGGGTCATTGATTTCATCTAACCAAACCATACAGGATGCATTGATTGCAGCCGACCGCCTGTTTCAGATTATGGATCTTGAGCGCGAACAGGATGACAGCAAAAAAATAGAGCTTAAACCAGACATGATTGGGGACATCACATTTGAAAACGTGTCATTCCGTTATGGTTCGCGGAAGGAAGTGTTCAAAGGACTTGACCTAAAAATAGAAAAAGGAAAGACTACCGCCGTTATCGGAGAGAGCGGTTCGGGAAAGACTACGCTGATTTCACTGCTGCAACATATTTATCCCATACATTCCGGTCATATCCGTATCGGTGAATATGACATTGCCCAAATAAGCAATAAGAGCCTTCGTAGTCTTGTTGGCACTGTACCACAGCAAATTGAGCTTTTTGCTGGTACTATTATAGAGAATATAGCAGTGGGTGATCTCCAACCCGATATGAAGCGTATTGTAGATTTGGTAGAACAACTTGGTTTGAAGGACTTTATTGAGCGTCTCCCCAATGGCTACATGACCTATATAGGAGAACATGGAGCTTCTTTATCTGGTGGTGAACGGCAGCGAATAGCCATAGCCCGTGCGCTGTATAAGGAACCGGAAATCCTGATTTTTGATGAAGCGACTTCCTCGCTGGATTCCATATCGGAGAAGCATGTGAAGCAGACGCTGGACACACTGGCAAAACGGGGAAAGACAGTCATTGTCATAGCGCACCGCCTAAGCACAGTGAAGAACGCGGACATGATTGTGGTGCTCGACAAGGGACAAGTAGCCGAGACTGGTACGCACAAGGAACTGTTCAACTCAGGCTGCATCTACAGCCGGTTGTGGAATGAGCAGTTTGACCAGTTGGATTAGAATTGGTATATGAACCAATTCAATTGATAAATAGACTATTGCAATAGTATAAAATAAAATAAGTATTAACAACTAAAAAAGTAACAATTATGAGAAACAATGAATTTAAAATGATGCAAGAAATGAGTGTACAAGAAGCAGCAAATACTGTTGGTGGTATTAGTATCATTCGTGTTACCGGTGCTATGGATGGAATCAAAGGCAATACTGAAGTATTCATTTTTGGTATTCGTGTGTTCCATGGTAAAAATGTAGATTAATCAGTAACAGCATTTGTAACCAGTCTATCCTAAATTGGAAAAACAATTCAGGATAGACTATATTTTTTCAAATATGAAACTAAAAAGATTAGCTTTTATATTATCATTGTCATGGATAATATCCGGATATGTGTTAGGGCAGGTTCGTGTAATTGATAATGTCGATGGAAGAATTGTACCTTATGCTCAGATTATGGATGAGAAGGGTGTTACAATAGGTTTCGTAGATGCAAACGGGATATTTCCTGAAGATATAAATAAAGGGAAGGTAACAATTCAGCATATGTCTTATTACCCAAAGGAAATAGAATGCTCAAAATTTAGGAAAGATACATGCATATCCCTCACTCCAAGGGATTATATGTTGGATGAAGTGGAGATAATGTCTAAAGCCAATGACTATATACATTTGAGGACTTATTTCCGGAGTTATCAACTGAATGATTCTTGTTTAAAATATTTCAAGGACGGTTTTGCTGATTTCTTCATTAGGCTGAAGAATAGAAAGGTGAAAAGGTTTGTTACTCAAACCCGTGTTTTGGCGAATAAGAAAATGATATCGGAAGATAAGAAACATGCAAATATGTTGGTAGACAAATATATAACAACCCCTTTCTTAGGAAATGTCACATTATTGGAAGAACTTAAAGAGGATGGTTGTAGTTATCAACAAGATTCGATATTGGCTTATTTGTATGATAATGGAATACAGGTAGGTATTATAGAAAATGATATGAAAAATGGGGTATGTGTTGTGACTTATGATGCCTTGGAAGGTAGGGGAGAAAAAAAAGGGACATTATTTGGATATACGACAAGGTTGGTGTATAATTATCAAACAGAAGTCTATCGGAATTTAAATGAATACAAGTCTTTTATAGACTTACTATGTAAGAAAGGTTATAGGAAGCTCTTTTATAGGTATAAAAAAGACCCTAAAGAACAGATGGTAGAGGTTATGGATGAACTATATGTTTTAAAAGGTGAGTGTATTTCGTCTGATAGGATGAAAGATGTAATATCAGATTTGAAGCTAGTGGAAAATAAGGAAAGTGTGGAGAATTTAATGATACCTCCGCTAAACGAGCATTTTTCTTTCGTATTAAAGACAGAAATGATGCCTATAAAATAAATTCGTTAACTTAACGATAACTGTCAGATAACATAATTCTTTGTTTTTGTCTTCTATTTTTGCCATGTCAAAAAACTAAAAACAAAGAATTGTAGATTATGAATAGATTAGTAAGTTTTATTATATGTGTTGTAGTTGTTTCTTTAGTTGGCATGTGTAACATACAAGCACAATCAAAGAAATGGACATTAACTGAATGTATTGAATATGCCGTTAAACATAATATTGAGGTAAAACAAAGTGATAACCAGATTCAGAGCCTGAAAGTACAGAAGAATATATTAAGAAACAGTTTCCTCCCGAATCTGAATGCAGGTGCCTCGCAGAACTTCACATTCGGACGCTCACTGAACCAGAACAACACGTATGAGGACAGCAACATACAGAACTCGTCTTTCTCTGTAACTACGGAAATCCCGATATTTGCCGGATTCAAGCGGACGGCATCCATTGCTCAGAACCGATTCGACCTACTTGCCGCAGAGGCGAACCGGGAACTGATAGAAAACAACCTGTCGCTGAACGTGGCTGGAGCCTATTTCCAGATTCTTCTGAACAAGGAAATCTATCGTATAGCATTGGAACAGATACAGCTGACCAAGGAACAGGAAACCTGCACGCAGCTTCTTATCGAGAACGGAAAGGCTGCTGAATCACAACTTCATGATGTGCGTGCCCAACTGGCTGATGACGAGCTGACGGCTACTGAAGCAAAAAATTCGCTCCGACTTGCCTTTCTTGAGCTGGCACAACTGATGGAGTTGAAAGGACATGAACGATTTGACATTGATTCACTTGGCAGAGAAATTTCCGTTCCCGACATGCTGAGTCCGGTGAGCATCTATCAGTCCGCCCTGACCTGTATGCCTCAAATACGTCAGGCATATTACACCCTGCAGAGCAAAACGAAAGGCATCCGGATAGCCAAGTCCGGATATTACCCGACCCTTTCATTCGCAGCCGGAATCAACACGAATTATTACGACAACGGGAGCGGACTTGGCGAGACGTTCCGGAGGCAGCTTAACAACAACATGCAGAAAAGCCTGTGCTTTACAATAAGCATCCCGTTGTTCGACCGGTTTTCCACGCAGAACCAGGTGAGGACGGCACGTATCGATGAGGATAACGCGAGACTGTCTTTGGAAAACGAGAAAAAGCAGTTGTACAAAGACATCGAGCAGGCTTATACGGATGCGATATCCGCATTTGAGAAATACCGCTCCACCACGAAAGCCGTGGCAGCCAATCAGGAAGCGCATCGGTATGCCATGGAAAAATATGCAGCCGGGAAATCAACTGTATTCGAATACAATGAAGTCAAGATGAAACTTGCCAATGCGCTCTCTCAACAGTCACAGGCAAAATATACTTACCTGCTGAAAGACCGTGTGCTTACTTTCTACTCCTGCTCTTCACTAACCGATTAAGAACTTCCGCTTAGCATCATTTCTCTCGTTTTACTCGGATATTCCGGAGATTTTTGCTAAGTTTGTCTCAACCAAATTATCCAATTTATGAAAGTAGCAATCATCGGAGCCGGCAACATGGGCGGAGCAATAGCACGCGGACTGGCAAGTGGACATTATATCAAAGCGGAAGAAATTTCTGTATCAAACCCAAGCAACGGAAAATTGGAGGCTCTCAAAGCCGCACATCCGGATATCCATATTACGAACAGTAACCAAGAAGCAGCTGCCAATGCAGATATTGTCATTGTTGCCGTAAAGCCCTGGAAAGTGGAAGAGGTATTAAAACCTTTACGCCTCCGCCGTCCTCAGATTCTGATTTCTGTGGCAGCCGGAATGAGTTTCGAGCAGCTGGCCCATTTTGTTGACCCGGAAATGCCTATCTTCCGTGTCATCCCTAACACAGCCATTGCCGAACGTGCCAGCATGACGCTGATTGCTGCACGTAATGCTTCTGAAAGCCAGCAGCAAACCATGCTCGACTTGTTCAATGAAATGGGGCTTGCCATCCTGATTGAAGAAAAGTTATTAGCTGCCGGAACCTCTCTTGCGTCGTGCGGCATTGCCTATGTCTTGAAGTACATACAGGCAGCCATGCAGGCAGGTATTGAGATGGGCATACGCCCTAAAGATGCCATGACCATTGTGGCACAGTCGGTAGAGGGGGCTGCCCAGTTGCTTTTGAACAATGAACATACGCACCCGGCTTTGGAAATAGAAAAGGTTACTACTCCGGGAGGAATTACCATAAAAGGGGTCAACGAACTGGAACATAACGGTTTCACCTCTGCCGTAATCAAGGCACTTAAAGCAAGTATGTAAGCTTTTTAATACATCTGCCACGGCTGGAAGAAATCCTACCGTGGCAGACAACCATTACCTAATTTCTTAAATCTTTTTGCTATGAAACGCAATATCCTTATCACAATGGGCATCTTAATCCTGACTGGATTTGCCATTTCCGGATTTTTCGGAGCAATAGGCGGTATTTTTATAGCCTCCATTATAGGCATGATTTATGGTGCAGTCAAACATAGCAAACCTTTTATCAAATGGTCTGCCGCTGCATTGGCCATTTCCATTGTCTGCATCATCCTCTTTTACTTCTGTCTGGTCACTTCTCCCATGTAAGTTTCCCGACATAAGAAAACAAAAGCAGAGACACCGAACTGCAGCACCCCATGTTACAAGAAGGGAACAACTGTACTTCTATGTCTCTGCCCGTATATTCAGAAAGCTAAATCACTCTTTACTCAATCATCGTCGTCGTCGTCATCATCGTCATCATCGTCATCATAATCACGATAATGCTTATGATGGTGCTTATGATGTTTATGATATTTATGATGCTTGTGATGCTTATGAGGTTTATGGTGATACCGGTCATGACGCTCACAGTACGAATTATAATAATTATGCCAACAGTCACTGTGATGATGAATCCGGTCATAAAAATGATGATAATGCGCAGAGCCGGGACGCAGACCTATTTCAACCAAGACACGGTCCCATCCATAACGGCGGTAACGCTTGTAATAGTTACACACATCGTGCATCTTCCTGCCTGAACTCTTGGATATTTCCAATGCAATGCCTACATTCCCCCAATCGCGCCCGCAAAGCCGGTAATAATTATCCAGCAGGCGGTTCGATACGCCATACTCTACACATAAGCGTTTCCGATAATCCGATAATTCCACATCGGCATATCGGTTTGCTCTGCCGATAAAAATAGAAATACCATCTTGAGCTGACAAGGTAAATATCGTCAGCAGGAAAAACAACAATAAACTTAGTCTTTTCATACTTTCCGTTTTTGAGGTAAAACAATCACTTGCTGCCTTGCAGAAAGCCATATAAGCAGATACTTGAATACTTTATTTCTTCAGTTTTACACCAGCCTCATCCAAAGCATCTTTCAAATCTTCTGCTCCGTCTTCTAACTGATCTTGAGCTTCGTCAATTGCATCCTCCATAGATTCTTTCACCTCTTCAAGACGGTCTTCCATCTTCTCCTTTGCTGTTTTTTCTCTACATGAAGCAAACGCAAATACCATTGTACATGCCAGTGCGGCAAACATTAATTTTTTCATAATCTTCAATTTAACATTAAATATTAATTTAATAAAAATCAAATATAGGGAGGTATTTTGACTTTTGCAAGCGAATAAGAGGTTTTTATGTTATTTCAACAAGCCGTTCTATTAGATTAACGTTTGTAAATTTCCAAAATTTACTGCATAAAATAAGCACTTAAATTGGAGAAAAACGGTAGTTCGCTACCTTCATTATTTACATTGTCAAACGTGTCTGTCCGGGTAAGAAAAACGCCTTGACATTTGAGGCAAACCGTCAAGGCGTTCCGACCGACTTGCCAAAGCGTTTATACTGAAATAACGAAGTATTTTTCTCATTGCTCTACTCAAGCAGAAAATCAGGACTCTGAATTAACTGACAAAGCCTTTTTTAGCCCATTTCAGGCTGTTCCACCTTCTCACAAAAATAAGCGCACGTATGTTTTCATCAAGCAGAAAAGCCACCCACATGCCTACCAGCCCCCATCCCCAATAAATACCGAACAAGTAACTGAAGCCTACTGAAACCGACCACTGGACAACCAGCCCCACATAAAACGGGAAATTTACATCTCCTGCCGAACGGAGCGCATTAGTGGCATAGATATTTACCGCACGGCCGATTTCCACAATCACATCTACCAGCAAAATAGTTACACCTAAGCGTATAATTTCGGCATTATCGGTCAGGGCACTGAAAATAAAATGCCCGCAGGCAGCCCATATACACGACAAAATCAACGACACCAAGATAGAAAGGCGCATTACGTATTTTCCTAAAAGATAAGCCGCTCGCACACGCTTCTGCCCTACTAAATGCCCGATACTGATTGCTCCTCCCTGAGCCATGGCAATGGCAAAGAGATAGACAAACATCGTGGTATTCACGGTGTAAGTACGGGTGGCAAGTGCCTCGTTGCCCAATATATTAATCAGATAGGTGATAACTACTTGCGAAAAGCTGTACGACATATTTTCGCCAGCCGACGGCACTCCCACCTTCAACAGGTTCTTCAACTCCACCCAAGGGAAAGGACGGAAATAAGCACGAGGGAAATGAGGTATATGTTTACGGAACAAGATAACAAACAGCACCAGCATACTTACTCCGCGGGCTATGGAGGTTGAAATGGCTGCTCCTTCAGCTCCCAGTTCCGGAAGTCCGAACTTACCGAAAATAAGCGAGTAATTACCGACAATATTCATTACGTTTACCAGTACCGTTACAAGCATCGGATAAACCGCCTTATTGGCACTGCGGAGTGAAGCAGAAATGGTAAGTGAAATGGCTTGGAAGAAAGCAAACGCTCCTACTATCTCCATATAGCCGATGCCATAGCGGAGCAATTCGGGACGAAGTCCCATCCAGCCCAGCAAGGTAGCTGCACCGAAATGCAAAATTGCACTCACTATCAGTCCTACCACCAAGTTCAGCAACAAAGATACGCCAACCACCTGCACCATCTTATCCCTCAGCTTTGCTCCCAGATACTGCGAACATAAAACCGAAGTTCCGATATTAATCACCTCGAATATCAGAAAGGCAAACATCACAATCTGATTGACAACCCCTACGGCAGCCACACTCTCGTCTGAGTATTGACTTAGCATAATGGTATCCACAGCGCCTAACATCATGATTAAAAGCGTCTCTATAAAGATAGGTATGACCAGCTTGGTCAAGCCCTTACGGATAGATATTGACTGAATGACCTGTTCCACTTTTCTTATTTTTGTTCAAGCGTGCAAAAATACAACTTTTTACAGAATCAGGTATTTATCTTCTTGACTTAAAAAGCAGAATACACCGATTAAATTCTTTCTCACCTCCTCTTCCATTTCCAGCAATTAGTCCACTCTTCCTTTCCATCATCCATTCCTGTTGTACTATTGAGTACACATTTTTTTATTCACCCGTTTACTCTCTAAAAAAGCCATGAAGAAAAGAACACTCCCTCTTCTTGTCATCCTCATGTTTTCCGCTTGCGGTACTTACAATGCTGAAGAAGAAGACAAGCAAAATCATTCTATCACCCTGACTCCCCATATTCCTGAAAACACAGAAGTATCCCCTACGTTTACTTTATTTATTTGGAACCAAGAGGCCCAAACCTTCGAACAACAAGAAATTTCCTCTATCGAGCACTCCATTCCTCTTTCCTTATCCGAGAACGATTATAGTCTTACCCTCTGCTCCGGATTTTCCAAAGAGCACTACGTGGTCAATCAAAACCGCGTATGCCATAAAAGTCACCACTGTAGCCCATCTCCCATCTTATTAGGCAGTGCCGATATTCATCCGTCTGAAGACAGCAACGTCCATATTTCATTAAGCCCTTGTGTGGCATCACTGAGCTTTTCTTTCACCGGACTGCCTCAAAACGCAGAAAAGGTAACCTTGCAGGTCTCCCCCGTAAGTTCAGCTATCTCTTTGAATGGTGAATACACAAACGATAATCAAACATGCAGCATAACCTGCCTCCCTGAAAATCAGGTATGGACAGCTGAGTCCATTTATGTTTTTCCCGAAGAAGAGAGTACCCGTACGCGCTTATCTGTCAATGTGTATCATGACGGAGAGAGTGAGGTATACAGTTATACTTACAAGCAACCACTGACCGCCGGACAGCCCTATCACTTTTCAGGAAGCCTGGGAGAAAACAGTTTCATTCCAGATGCTGATTTCGAAATAGACGGATGGAAACCCGGAATTGAAATTGAATTTGATCTCGGTCAGACACCAGATTCGGGAAAGGACGACGAAGATACCGACATCCCTTCTTATGACGACGATTTAGAAACGATTTATTCTCCTTCTCTCCCTGAGAGTGAGTGTATATGGGGAGATTTCTATGTTTGGAAAGTAGATACAATTACCACCGATGAAGAAGTCATTGCCACGTTAATCAGTCCTTACCAATGGTTTCTGAAAGCCGATGAGGCCTTACCTGCACTGGCGGACTATCAGGTAGACGGATTCGGTAACTGGTCAACATTTTCTGTTCAGGAAGCCAGAGAATTTAGAGACCAATACAGAAAGTATCTATACGACTTAAATGACTTTATCGAACCATACGGATACGACGGATTTAAGAATGAAGGACGATACCTGTGCAGTCAGGCGGATTCTACCTTCAGTTTCAGCAATAACCGGATTATAAAGGCTGGAGAAACGCCCCAATATTATTTGCGAGGAATAAAAAAAATCAGAGTGATTCAAAAATGAATCACTCTGATAAATGCTGTATTACAAAAGTCAGCTCATCACAATCCGATACGTTGCTTCACCTTCTTAATACAGTCGGCAGCTGGTTCTTGAGGAAGTTTGCCTTCATCAAATTCCCCAAGAGCCTTTTCCAGTTTCTTCAGTTTTCCTTTCTGATTACGTTCTGCATACTCTTTTCTCAGAATATTGACCTTCTCATAAGCCTGAATACCTTGAACTAGTCTTTCAAAACGTAACGAAGTACGTCCGCCGGGATAAACCAGATACGTATCGCCGGCAGCCCATGTATAAAAGCGGCTGTCCAGCAAAGGCTCTATCACCCAACTGTTATATGCCCAACGCAAATAGCCGTCTAAGTTTTCCTTTGCAGCATACCATCCCAGCCACTCACACTCAGCCGGAGGGCAGAAAGTAAATGTATTCGGGAACGGCTCTTCACAACTGGTATAATAGGTAGTAACTTTTCCTTCACTTTTCCGCTTGTTTTTCATTTCCTGTGAATACTTCATACGCAGCGCCACACAATAATCATCCAGTTCATCGGACAGCTCTTCATGGAGCGCTCCTGCCAGCGAGATCTTAAAGTCTGGATCAGCTTTCCGGATCACACGGATGGTTTCCTTCATGGCATCAAGCGGACGTTCATCCATCGAGATATGAGTAATGCCAAACCAGCCCTTTTCTTTCAAGTGGGATGCAAACGAAGTCAACATGGCGGTCCATATTTCCTCAAATTCTTTATCACCGGGTTTTGTCTTTACTTCTTGCAGGCTGTTTGTGGCCTGATCATAATACTGGAAAGACAATCTCCAAGGCACCATTGAATAGCAAGTAATTTCTTTCTTGATGCCTATCTCCATCATAAACTCCACCCAACGGTCGAAGATGGTATAATCGAAGAACCAAGTTCCATCTGCCTTTTTCATCCAGGTAACCATCGTTTCAAAAGGATCATATGTCTGCCCGTTCCAAGGCTTATGAATAATAGAAGCGGTAATCACCTTTCCGCCGGCATCACGATACATCTCCATATAAGGACGCATCTTCTCAAAGTGTTCTTTACTCCAAGGCTTCACACCATAATAGCGTGCAATGGCAAAGGGATTCTGCCACAGGTCCAGATGAAATGCCCAGTCTTCCGGAGCAGGAAGCTGACGGCTGTCTACATGAACACGCAAGGTCAGTTTGCCCAGTTCCTCGGAGGCATTCTTTACTGTCACCTCTGTGGTATAAACTCCCGGCTTCGCATCGGCAGGCACCCATACACGTACCCATCCTCCCTGCGTGGAATACGCAGGCAGACTCAGTGAAGGAGCAAGATGATCAATCGGATCAGCTACCAGGGTAGAGTCAAATTGTGAAGCATCAGGACGATGTCCGCATCCGCCTCTTCCGTCGGGATTCAGTTCATCGGTCATCACATAACGTACAAATCCTGACAAGATATGTGAGCGGTCTATCTCGGATTCCTTGCCTTTCTGTTTCAAGCTACCGATTTCAACCTTCAACTCCTGAAGCGGTTGGTCTGTCCATACCACCCACTGAGCTGCCACCCGTTCTCCACGCCATGCTTTCAGGTCAATAACCTGCTGCACACGACTCAGCGGTGCAGGTTCTTCTTTCTTATAACGAACATCGGTAGAGCCCCAACTTAAATTTATTCCTTTAGCTCCTTTCCACTTCGATGCATCCACCGATACAGGGTTCGGTAACTCCTGATAGGAAACCACAGGAAAAGGAGGCTGATGAGTTGGTAATCCCGAATGGGTAATGCCTCCGGCTTGCTGTGCAAAACTGGTGAGGCTCATCAACGCAGTGCCCCACAACAAAAAAATGATTTTTTTCATAGTTATAGTTTATTATTTTATATAAGATGCTGACTTTTCAGTTCTTGAGCCACACTTTCAAGTTCATCATACCACACCTGCCCGAACTTCCGAACCAGTGGTTCTTTCAGGAACTTATAAACAGGTACATTTTCCTTTTTCCCCAATAAAACCGCAGCCTTGCATACATCCCAGCGATGATAATTCACTGCTCTGAAAGGACCATAGTTTCCCACACGGATGGGGTATAAATGACAGGATATCGGTTTATAGAAGTCGCAACGACCCTCCCGGAACGCCTTTTCGATGGCGCAATAGCAATATCCCTTCTCATCGTAACAAGTAAACACGCAGTCTTTCCCATTGACTATCGAAGTAACCAAATCGCCGTCGGGGTCAGTATATACCACTCCCTGCTTTTCAATCACCGCACGGGCTTCGGGTGAAAGCTCCTCCCATATTATCGGAAGAACCTCTTCCAGTTTCTCCACTTCTTCCAGTTCGACCGGTGCTCCGGCATCACCTTCTATGCAGCACTCACCTTTGCAGGCGTCCAGGTTACACAGAAACTTCTCGCGGAATACATCCAAACTTACCACTACATCATCTATCTGTACCATACATTTTATTTTATGTCAACAAGTGTCTCTTTCCTGCCAAGAGGATAAGAACAAACAAACGAGTTGACAAGGCATATCAAACATTTCCCCATCAACTCGTCCGCTTATTGACTGATAAACTTACGCGTCAATTTATTTTTTTCTTACTCTCACCAACGTGAGATTAGAAGCTTACTTAATCAAGTCTTTTCCAGACATGTCAGCAGGCTGAGCCATGCCCAAAATATGAAGGATAGACGGAGCAACGTCTGCCAATACACCGTTTTCTACCTTCGCTTCTTTGTTTGCTGTTACATAAACAAACGGAACCGGGTTCAAAGAGTGAGCTGTATTCGGTGTGCCGTCTTCGTTCAAAGCGTGGTCAGCATTACCGTGGTCAGCAATGATGATGACTTCATAATCGTTTGCCTTAGCAGCTTCAACAGTATCTTTCACACAGTTATCAATTGCTGTTACCGCTTTTTCGATTGCTTCATAAATACCGGTATGACCTACCATGTCACCGTTTGCATAGTTAACCACGATGAAATCGTATTTCTGGGTTTGGATAGCCTCAACCAATTTATCTTTTACTTCGTATGCGCTCATTTCCGGCTTCAGGTCGTAAGTTGCCACTTTCGGACTCGGAACCAGGATACGGTCTTCGTTATCATACGGAGTTTCACGTCCACCATTGAAGAAGAAGGTAACGTGAGCATATTTTTCAGTTTCAGCAATGTGAAGCTGAGTCTTGCCGTTTGCTGCCAAGTATTCGCCCAACGTATTCTGTACGTTTTCTTTCGGGAACAAGATATGTACTCCCTGGAAAGAAGCATCATACGGAGTCATACAGTAGAACTGCAATCCCGGAATGGTCTTCATGCCTTCTTCCGGCATATCCTGCTGAGTCAATACCACGGTCAACTCTTTAGCACGGTCGTTACGATAGTTGAAGAAGATAACCACATCACCTTCTTTGATGGTACCGTCGAAGTTCGCGTTTACAATCGGTTTGATAAATTCATCGGTTACACCTTCGTCGTAAGACTCCTGCATAGCCTGAACCATATCGGTTGCTTTCTTTCCGGTTCCGCTAACCAGCAAGTCGTAAGCTTCTTTTACACGGTTCCAGCGTTTGTCACGGTCCATTGCATAAAAACGACCGATGATAGAAGCAATCTTGCCAGCCGACTGTGCACAGTGAGCAGAAAGCTGTTCAATGAATCCTTTACCACTCTTCGGGTCAGTATCACGACCATCCATAAAGCAGTGGATGAATGTATTTTCAAGTCCGTATTCCTTGGCAATGTCACACAACTTAAACAAGTGATCCAATGAAGAGTGAACTCCACCGTTTGAAGTCAATCCCATGAAATGGATATTCTTGCCCTGCTCTTTTGCATAAGAGAAAGCCGAAACCACTTCCTTGTTCTGCAGGATGCTACCGTCGGCACAAGCGCGGTTAATCTTCACCAAGTCCTGATAAACGATGCGTCCGGCACCGATATTCAAGTGACCTACTTCCGAGTTACCCATCTGTCCGTCGGGCAGACCTACGTTTTCACCACTTGCCTGAAGCTGTGAATGCGGATAGTCAGCCAACAAAGAGTCCCAGTACGGAGTCGGAGTATTGAAGATTACATCGTCTTTCTTGTGGTCGCCACATCCCCAACCATCAAGAATCATTAAAAGAGCTTTCTTAGCCATAATTCTATATTGTTTTAAAGTTGATATTATTCTGTTATCCAACGTGCAAAATTACAAAATATCCCGTTTGTACACGAAACTTTTTAGCATTTTTAGTGGTGTTTGTTTCGCTACCTGGTAATGGTTTCCATTTACTGCCTGGAAAACAGCATGCACTCCACCTTGTGAACAGTCATGCTTTTACCCAGATCCAAAAAGATAAATCTGCCGGAAGGCAAAAGTTATCAACAAGATCTCAACAGGTGTTTATATCTGGTTAACCTGTTTATTTACAACACAGAACACAAAGATAATAGAATTCTGTTTCCCCTTTCAACTAAAGTTATCAACAAGAATATACAAGTTGTGAACAACCTTGACATCAAAGCAAGAGCACACCTGATTTATGCTTATTTTCAAGCAAGAGCCCCACCCTCTTTCCTTCTCTTTAAAAAAGCGTAAAAACAGAGCATGGATTTGTATCCGATATGTTTTTTCAATACCTTGCTCAAAACTTATCAGCAACCCGCAGTAATAGAATACATTTAATTTACCAATCAATCCCTATGATACCTGCTAAAATTTTATTCTACCTCATTATCCTAATCAGCTTCGCAATAACCGGAAGATACTACAAACCACTGAATGCGTACCTTAAAAGAAATACACTCGGAATGTATTTCTTCTTCTGTTTTATACCCTACACCAAACTCTGCGAAGCACTGGAGGAATATATAGGATGGTGGCCTTCATTGGGCATCACTACCGCTATATTAGCAGTGATTACTCGCATGATTTACTCCAAACCAAAATCAAATAAAAAGCACACGAACCAAATAACCAACCAGCCGGAAAAACCTTGATGAAGAGAAGCCCAAAACAAAATCGGTCGGTGTGGATAGATACTCACACCGACCGATTCTGTTTATCTGTCTGCTTTACTCTTCTGCAAACTCAAGCGACAACTGCCCGTTGCCCAGCAAATTAAAACTCATGCGATGATAGGGAGTCGTACCATGCAGACGAATCGCCTCGCGGTGCTTCTTGGTGGGATACCCTTTGTTTCCTTTCCAGTCGTACACCGGATACTCCTCATGCAAGCGGTTCATATAATCATCACGATACGTCTTGGCAAGAATCGATGCCGCAGCAATGGAAAGGTATTTCCCGTCGCCCTTCACCACCGTAGTATGCGGGATACCCGGATAAGGCGTAAAACGGTTGCCATCAATCAACAGATGCTGCGGACGTACCTGCAACTGCTCCACTGCCCGGTGCATCGCCAAAAACGAAGCCTTCAGAATATTTATCTTATCAATTTCTTCCGGGGTCACCACTCCCACCGCCCAAGCCAACGCCTCACGCTCAATCACCTCACGCAAGGCATAGCGCTGATGCTCGGTCAGTTTCTTGGAGTCATTCAACTGCTCGTTCTGGAATCCGGGAGGCAAAATCACCGCTGCAGCATAAACAGCACCTGCCAGACATCCACGCCCAGCCTCGTCGCAGCCCGCCTCCACCAAATCTTTATGTAAATAAGGTAACAGCATCGTTTTTTATTTTTTCGTTTCAGCCCCTTTATCCGCTACTGTCGGAGCCGAAAGAATCTGCTTGTAGCGTCCAGCATCATGCAATACCTCTATTGCCTTCTCCAAATCTTCATCCTCTTTCAATCGCTCCATTGCCGCCCCACGCTGATAGAAATAGCGGGTCACGATTTCCTGCGCAATATATCCTTTGATTTGCTTGGCAAAATAATCCAAGTCGCGATCCAAGTTATGATTCAGTTTCTTTTCCAGGGCTTTAAATTCTTCGGCAGCCCCCTCCATGTATCCTTCAAACTCGGCAACTTCCTTCAAACTCTTCAACATCTTCTCACTCTGGCGGTCATACTTGAAGTCACGCGACTTTACCAATTTTTTAAACTCCTTGTAATCCTCATCAGTCAGCTGAAACGAATCGACCGAAGCCAAGGCAGGATGATCCCAGCAATAACGAGTGGCATAATCAAAGATAATATCCTCATTCATCAGATAAAATACGATATTCGGCACCCGATCGCCTTTCACTTCAATATCCGGACGGATACCTCCCCCGTCGCGCACTTCACGACCTGCAGCCGTACGGAACACATTTGTCAAGCTGTCTGGCGTGCGTGCTACCGAACCATCCGCATTCTTCTTGGCATAATCAATCGCCTGAATGCAACGTCCGCTGGGAATATAATACTTAGAGGTTGTTACCTTCAAGGTTCCGTTATAAGGAAGCGGACGAATGGTCTGCACCAATCCCTTTCCGAAGGTACGCGTACCGATAATCACCGCACGGTCAAGATCTTGAAGCGAACCACTCACAATTTCAGAGGCCGAAGCCGAAGCCCCATTAACCAGTACCGCCATCGGAATCTGTGTATCAATCGGCTCATTCTGTGTTTTATATGAGCCCTGTGCCTGTTTCAGTTTACCTTTGGTTACCACGATTTCCTGTCCCTTCGGCACAAAGAAATTTACGATATCCACCGCCTCAGCCAGAGAACCTCCGCCATTATCGCGCAAGTCGAGGATAAACGAGCGAGCACCTTGCTCCTTCATTTCGATAAATGCTTTCTTGAAATCCTTAGCACAATTCTCTGTAAAGCTTGATAGGGCCAAATAACCGATACTATCGCGCACCATACCATAATAAGGCACAGGATTGGTTCGGATATTTTTACGGGTAATTTTAAACTCAAGAATCGTACTGTCATTTTTAAGCGGACGCATAACCTTCAATATAAACGAGGTACCCGGTTCTCCACGCAGCGCATCACTCACCTTTTGTGAGAAATCCTGAGGTTTCATCGTTCCACGGGTCATTTCCTTTCCACCCACCGACAGAATGATGTCGCCCGCCTTCACTCCAGCCTCTGCCGCCGGCATCCCCTCAGTAGGTTCCACCACGGCGATACGGTCTTTTGCCTCATAATAACGGATTGCCGCCCCGATGCCTCCATATTTTCCGGTAGTCATCTCTTTCAGACTACTAATTTCCTCTTCGGGATAATACTCCGTATAGGGGTCGGTCAGCGCGAGCATTCCTTCCACTCCATTTTGAATTACCTTTTCCGGATTCAATGTATCCACATAAAACATATCAAGTTCCTTAAATATCGAATTAAACAGATCCAGGTTTTTCGATATCTGGAAATTACGGTCATCTTCTTTAAAACTGAGGATGCCCATACCTAATAATACGATGAGTACTCCAGCCAGCGTTTTCCTTGTATTCATATTTCTACTTTTTATTTCTTTCGTACCTGCAAATAAACATATTATTCTCTTTCTCCCTGCAGAACCGCGTCAATATTTAACTTAATTTCGTCCCATTTCTTTTTCGGCAGTTGCGTTCCCACCACTTGAATGACATATCCTGCCAGAATGGAACTTACCTGCGCACATTTTTCAAGAGCATAGCCACAAGCCAATCCATACATAAATCCGGCAGCATAATAATCGCCTGCTCCAGTGGTATCAACTACCTTTTTCACCGGGAACGGCTGCACACGGACCATCTCCGTCCCTTTTTTTATCAGCGAACCGCTCCGTCCGGTCTTAACCACAGCAATACTGCATTTTGAAGCTATTTCCTCCAAAGCCTTTTCTGCCTCTTTACCGGTATAGGCACGTGCCTCGCTTTCATTAGCAAACACAATATCCACATACTTGGTTATCAACATATCGAAGAAATCGCGCTCTTCCTCCACGATATTATAACTCGCCATATCCAGACAAATCTGCAGATCCTGCTCCTTCGCCAGCTGCATGGCACGTAAAATCAAATCATGGTCTTGAAGCAAATATCCCTCTATATATAAATAAGAATAGCCCGCAAACATTTCGCGCGACAGATCTTCAGCACGCAGTGTAGCAGCAGCCCCCAAGTACGTAGCAAACGTACGCTCTCCATCCTTTGATATAAAAGTAGAAGCAATACCTGAGGGCAGTTCTCCTTTCTGCAATTTGGCATCGATACCGTGCCGGCGCATGGCTCGATAGAAAAAAGCACCCGTTTCATCACTCCCTATTTTCCCGATAAAGCCGGGCTTCTCCCCCAAATTGGCCAACGCACAAATGGTATTTCCTGCCGAGCCTCCAGTGGAACGATGTGAGCGCAACGAAGCACACTTCATTCGTGTTTTCTGCAACATTTCATCTCCTATCAACTGCATGCTTCCTTTAGGCAATCCAAGCTCTTCAAGCAACGAATCATCGCTCATTCGCACTAAAATATCTACCAAAGCATTGCCCATTCCAATTATTTTATCCATTTTCTGTATTTTTTTTTGCAAAGATATTGCATATTTCAAAATATCCTACTACCTTTGCCACGCAATTAAAGGAAAACCTTCTTCAGTAGCTCAGTCGGTTAGAGCATCTGACTGTTAATCAGAGGGTCGTTGGTTCAAGTCCAACCTGAAGAGCTCCTTTAAATGAAATTTGTCTAATTCTTCAGTAGCTCAGTCGGTTAGAGCATCTGACTGTTAATCAGAGGGTCGTTGG
>Reeses_p1__coassemble_1525_pt1 | contig 10802 bp, 9 predicted proteins | sample Reeses_p1__metabat2_high_PE_016 | metagenome-assembled genome bin Reeses_p1
CCATAATTCTTATTGTTTAAGTTATGTTATAAAAGTGTTTATAAGTTCTTTAGTTCTTGAGCTCTTTAGTCCTTTAGCCCTTTAGTTCCTAAGTTCTTGAGCTCCTAAGTTCTTGAGTTTATTCGTCAAACCAAGGACAAGCTCACAGACTCTCTTGTTCACGGCTACAAAGATAAAAAAGTTCTTGTTGAAAACACCGCTTTAAAAGGGTAAAAATAAACGTCCGCCAGCGGATTTATTTTAATTACGGAAAAATTTCACTATTTTAAACCGCAACGGCTCTGAATTGCAAAGAGGAGGTTGCATTTCGTCAGCTGTCAGTTTCCCTGCGGAAGCCTAAACACTATCGGCCAAGCCCATTTCATCTTGGTCGGCTTGCCTCTCCGTATTCCCGGATTCAATGCAGTAATCCCTCCGGGATATTCAGGATGTCTATCCGCATGAATATTGCTGTCCGACGAATCCGTTTCTCTCACTTGCATTTTATCGTCTAAAAGAAACTCAGCCGACATAAACCAGTCCTGATCCAAACAGTTTCCGTCAAAGCCAATCTTCTTGAATACTTTATAGATACCCGGACGATTCTCATTCACCATCGGATTCAGCCAAGCTTCGAAATGATAGTCTTCTCCACTCTCTACCCCAATACCTAATGAATTATGATTAGGATTGGAATAAAGAATAACCCACCTGTCTCCTTCTTTCCTCGCGATATCGCAATCTGTTCCGAAAAACAGCGCACGAGGATTTCTGTTCTTCAATACCACCGAAACCTTTTCCGTTCCTACCGGATAGACTTTCCGTTCTGTTTCCATCCGTACAAACACCGTATCCGCATAAGTAGGCGATTCCAGTATCCGAGGTGGCATTATTTTCCCGTGACTTACCGCTGAATAACTCACCACTTTCCTCCGGAACATAGCCTGATAGCGTGGTGTATTATTCATCAGCATGACAAAAATGGTATCCTCACTGGCTCCCATATAGGTGCTATAAACATTTGCCGCCACCGTATCAGATGCCATCCGTAAATTATCCGACCAGTAACCGTCAATCTGCTTACGCAACCGCAGTACCCCTTTCTTGTCCACCATGCTAAATTCGGCATAAGCAGTTTTCGTATCCTGATTAAATGACTTATAAATACGATACCTTCCTACCCGATTCGGCACTTTATCCGTAAACAGATGAATCTGCTGCCGGTATCCGGAATCTCTTTTGACCTGCAAGTCTCCCACATCAGCATTCCTTATGAGAGAGACTGGCAAGGGCTCCCACCGCACCTTCTTTTCATCATAATAAACAAGACTATATTCCACACCGCACGTATATTTCTTACCGCTATGATTGGTTATCTCTAACTTTATCTCTTTGGCTGAAAGCGGATAATAATCAAACTCCGTATGCATGGAAAGCTCTTCGGGGGAAAGCGACTCTCCCAAAGGGATGTCACGACATACCGGATCAGACATCAGCCCCGTTGTATCTGCGTACAGTTCTGACACAATGCTCAAGCTATCAAGTTTCACCATTTCCTTCCGATTGTCTACTTTAGCTGTACACCCAAACAAGAAAAACCAGCTAATCAGCCAAACAAAAATATGTTTTCTTCTCTGCATAACCTATCTTTTTAGAATCCAAAATTCGGCACTTAACTTAATTTCCCGTCTGTCATCCCACAACGATTGGAGAATCCGGTATCTTCCCGGAACCAAATCGTAGCAAGCTACCGGATAACGAAAGCAATAATACACGGGAGCATCCAGCGGTATCATCTCGTCATCGAAAAAGGCATAGGCTCCTTTCATCTTTGCATCCGTCCACTGATTGTTTTCCCATAGCTGTAATTTCCAAAAACGCCCGTACGAAAGACGAAGCAATTCCGGATTCAAGACAATAGCATACACATCTTTTACGCCCAAAGCGTAACAGGACTCTACCATTTTCATACGAACCGTTGTACCCAAAGTATCAGTATGCATACACACAGCATCTGCCGAGCAGAGCTGGGCAACTCCATCTCCCCTTTCCGGAGAAGTTCTTTCACAACTTGCCGTGAGGAAACCCATCAATGGCAAGAAAAAAAATATAGACTTCATGAGATACCCCTCCTTTCTTCCCCTCTAAGATAGCACAAATCTTGAAAAAAAACAAATAACATAAACAAAAAACAAGCGCAGCAAGCTACTCGCACTATGGGCTCTTGACTCCTCCATCTTTCGCAAGCGTCCGGTTCAGAAGAGCCGCACGAGAAAAAACTTTTCCGCAAAAAACAGCCTTTTTCCGCAAGTTCCGCAATGCGAAAATCGCTGTTAAGCAATGTTAAAAAGGGTAATTTTTTCCGCAAGTTCCGCAAGTAATTTTTACAGGTTCCGCAATGCTTTCCTATGGAAAACAAAGGAAGTGACTGTCTTTATTTTTCCAAGCATCTATTTCAATTACTCACTGATATACAAGAAGCTTATTCCCCACAGATGTCTGTTTTATCTTTCGCTGAAATAAAACACAAGAGTAGCGTTTAAAAAGTTTCAGAAAAATTTGCGGAAAAAGTTTTTTTGGAAATCGAAAAAACTTTTTCCGCACACGTTCTGTTTTTTTATAAAGGGGGTATTATGTTGATACAGCATCAAGCGGAACCATCGTTTTCTCAGGCACAAATCACCGGAGTCATAGTAACGACCGGGCAAGGTTATTAGTAACGACCAAGCGGAGTCGTTAGTAACGACCAAGCGAGGTTATTAGTAACAACCAGGCGAGGTTATTCCACAGAAATTCCGTACTTTTGCACTTCCAATACCAATTCATATAATATGGAACTAAAAGAACACTTTAAAGGCAAAATATTCGAACTGATTTCTGAAACAGCCGACGAACTCGGCTTGGAATGTTATGCCGTAGGTGGTTACGTGCGCGACATTTTCTTAAACCGCCCTTCTAAAGATATTGACATCGTTGTGGTGGGAAGCGGAATTGAAATAGCTCAGGCTTTCGGTAAAAAGTTAGGGAAAGGTGCCCATATAGCCGTATTCAAGAACTTCGGTACGGCGCAGGTGAAATACCGGGACACAGAAGTGGAGTTTGTAGGAGCACGCCGTGAATCGTACAGTCACGACAGCCGAAAACCCATTGTAGAAAACGGAACACTGGAAGACGACCAGAACCGCCGCGATTTTACCATCAATGCCATGGCGGTTTGCCTGAACAAGGCTCGCTTCGGGGAACTGGTAGATCCTTTCGGAGGACTGGATGACTTGAAAGAGAGAACCATCCGGACACCGCTGGATCCGGACATTACCTTCAGTGACGACCCGCTACGCATGATGCGCTGTGTGAGATTTGCCACTCAGCTGAATTTTTATATCGAAGACGATACCTTTACAGCACTGGAACGAAACCGGGATCGTATTAAAATCATTTCACGAGAACGCATCGCCGACGAATTGAATAAAATTCTGTTGTCGCCCATTCCGTCAAAAGGTTTTGTTGACTTAGACCGATGTGGGCTTCTGGAACTCATTTTCCCCGAACTGGTGGCACTCCAAGGAGTGGAAGTACGCAACGGACGTGGACATAAAGATAATTTCTACCACACATTAGAGGTAGTTGACAATATATCCAAAGTAAGCAACAACTTATGGCTGCGCTGGGCAACTTTATTACATGACATCGGAAAGCCGCGGACCAAACGCTGGGAACCTCGTGCGGGATGGACTTTCCATAACCATAACTTCATCGGAGAAAAAATGATTCCGGAAATTTTCCGGAAAATGAAACTTCCCATGAATGAAAAGATGAAATATGTACAAAAGTTGGTCAGTCTGCATATGCGCCCCATTGTTATTGCCGACGATGTGGTTACCGACTCAGCTGTGCGCCGCCTGCTCTTTGAGGCCGGTGACGACATTGATGATTTAATGATGCTTTGTGAAGCCGACATTACCTCAAAAAACGAAGCCCGCAAGCAACGTTTCCTCGACAACTTCAAGCTGGTAAGACAGAAACTGAAGGACTTGGAAGAAAAAGACCGTATCCGTAATTTCCAGCCGCCTGTAGATGGAGCAGAAATCATGCACGTATTCAATCTCCAGCCCTGCCGGGAAATCGGCAGCTTAAAGAGTTCTATCAAAGACGCTATCTTGGATGGGATAATCCCCAACGAACACGATGCTGCTTTTGAATATATGCTACAGAAAGCAAAGCAAATGGGATTGACTCCGGTTCATCTTTAACTTTTCAAATGACTAGACTATACAGACAAGGAACTAGGTCTCCATTCGAATGGCAACCTAGTTCCTAAAGCCTATCCACTTATATAAAACTTTTCGAAATCTCCAAAATAAAAAAGGCATTATAAATTCAAGTTATCCATTTAACCCATCCACAAGCCTTACAGCGAAGATTTTCTCGAATGAAATTCTCCAATTTAGAAAACCAAATATTTTTGCCGTTTTTATTTTCCAACTCTTTACTTATCTTTGTCCACGCTTTTCGGAACGGTAACAAAAGCGTTTCAAAAGGGAATGCCGTGAAAATCGGCAACAGTACCCGCTGCTGTGATTCTTGACGAACCGAGACCTGTTATAACAGCCACTGCAACGCCCGTTGCGGGAAGGTGGTTCCGGGGAGAGATCAGTCAGAAGACCTGCCGCCAAAAGCAAAGCTTATTTTAATGTTTTACCCTTAACAACAAATCGACAGACATGATGAATTTAGCTGAAATCTGCATTATCAAACGTGACGGAAAGCGGGAAGACTTTTCGCCAAGCAAAATTGCCAATGCCATCGGCAAAGCTTTTGAAGCTACCGGAATGACAGATCAGACAGAGGTCATTGAGAGTATCACCCAACAAGTTATCAATCATATCGGAAAGCCGACTATCGGGGTGGAGGAAATACAAGACCTCGTGGAAACGGAATTAATGAAAGTACAACCGGAGGTTGCAAAAAAGTATATCATCTACCGACAATGGAGAAACACGGAGCGTGAACGCAAAACACAAATCAAACATATCATGGATGGTATCGTGGCGATTGACAAGAACGATGTCAATCTGAGTAATGCCAATATGTCAAGCCATACGCCTGCCGGACAGATGATGACTTTTGCTTCTGAAATAACTAAAGATTATACCTATAAATATTTGCTTCCCAAAAAGTATGCAGAAGCACATCAGTTGGGGGATATCCACATTCACGACTTGGATTATTATCCGACCAAGACAACGACTTGCATCCAATATGATTTGAACGACTTGTTTGAACGGGGATTCCACACGAAAAACGGAAGCATCCGTACGCCTCAGTCCATCCAAAGCTATGCCACACTGGCTACCATCATCTTCCAGACTAACCAGAATGAACAACATGGAGGACAAGCCATTCCGGCATTCGACTTCTTTATGGCAAAAGGAGTTCTGAAAACCTTCCAGAAATCGGTTTCCTCAACCCTTTCTTTCTTACTGGAAATAAAAGGGATAGACATTGATGACAAGCAACTGCTTGACTTAACAAGAAAAGAACTGTTGTCTATCCGCCCGGACGAAACTTCTAAAAAGAAGTTTTTAGAAGCCTTACAACAGCTTTCAATAGTCTTAACCGAAGAGGAACTTTCACACATCTTACATAAGGCTTATAATCAGACCCGAAAAGAAACCCATCAGGCAATGGAAGGATTCATTCATAACCTGAACACCATGCACTCTCGGGGAGGGAATCAGGTGGTTTTCAGTTCCATCAATTATGGAACAGACACCTCTGCCGAAGGACGTATGGTGATTGAAGAACTCTTGAAAGCTACCATTGAAGGATTAGGTTCTAGAGGAGAAGTGCCTGTGTTCCCTATTCAAATCTTTAAAATAAAAGACGGAGTTTCGTATTCGGAAACCGACTATCAAGCTGCCATGAATCATTTCGATGATGCCATGGAGGGCAAAATCAGTTTTGAAGCACCCAACTTCGACTTATTCTTGCAAGCCTGCCGTACTACAGCCAAGGCACTTTTCCCCAACTTCATGTTTTTAGACACCCCCTTTAATACACATGAAAAATGGGATGCAAACGACCCTCAGCGTTACCGCTATGAGTTGGCTACCATGGGTTGCCGTACCCGTGTCTTTGAAAATCTGAATGGAGAAAAGACTTCGTTAGGAAGAGGAAACCTGTCGTTTACCACCATGAATCTTCCGCGCTTAGCCATTGAAGCCCGCATCAAGGCTGAAAACCTCACAGAAGGAAACAACAAGGACGCCATCGAACGAGAAGCTAAAGAAATCTTCCTTAATTCTGTACAAGAAATGGCAGTCTTCATAGCCGAACAGCTTTATACCCGCTATCAGTACCAGCGCACGGCTTTGGCACGCCAGTTCCCGTTTATGATGGGAAATAATGTATGGAAAGGCGGAGGAGCACTGAATCCAAACGACGAAGTGGGCGACATACTAAAACAGGGAACCTTGGGTATTGGATTCATCGGAGGACACAACGCCATGGTAGCACTTTACGGACAAGGCCACGGGCACAGCCGCAAGTCATGGGACACACTGTATAAAGCAGTAGAGGTTATGAACAAAGTTGCCGATGAATACAAAGAAAAATACCATCTGAACTATTCGGTCTTGGCAACTCCGGCAGAGGGACTTTCAGGAAGATTTACCCGAATGGACAAACGCAAATATGGAGTCATAGAAGGCGTAAACGACCGCGACTATTATGTCAACTCATTCCATGTAGATGTAAAAGAACCTATCAGCATCATGGAAAAAATTAAATGTGAAGCTCCTTTCCATGCTTTAACAAGAGGAGGACATATCACCTATGTAGAACTGGACGGTGAAGCACAGAAGAACGTACGCTCCATTGCCAAGATAGTTAAAGTGATGCATGACGAGGGTATCGGATACGGCTCTATCAACCATCCGGTAGATACTTGCCACAACTGCGGATATAAAGGAGTAATCTATGATAAATGTCCGATATGCCGCAGCGAAAACATTCTCCGCATGCGACGCATTACCGGATATTTAACCGGCGACCTGAACAGCTGGAATTCGGCAAAACGGGCTGAAGAGCATGACCGGGTAAAACATAATTAAGCGTACCATCAGACATACATGTTACATTATTTATATACGTATCCGGAAACCATTGTAGACGGTGACGGCATCCGCTATTCCATTTACTTGGCAGGATGTAGCCACCGCTGCAAAGGTTGCCATAATCCTGAGTCGTGGAATCCTCATGCCGGGCATCCGCTTACCACGGAAGTTCTAAACCGCTTTATTGCTGAAATCAATAGTAACCCGCTATTAGATGGTATCACCTTCTCTGGAGGAGACCCGTTTTTCAACCCGGAGGAATTTCTGCCGGTACTAAAGCAAATAAAGGAACAAACCGGAATGAATATCTGGTGCTATACCGGATACACGTATGAGGAGCTGAAAAAGGATCCGCTGCGATGTAAACTTCTCGCATATATTGATGTGCTGGTAGACGGGAAGTTTATCCAAGAGCTTTATTCTCCGCTTTTAGAATTTAGAGGAAGCAGCAATCAACGCATTATCAAAACGAGAGAAATTAACATTTAAGCCCTCTGAAGGCATTTTTAGTTAACAAAAACACAAGTTCAAACAGGCTGTTTTTATGTTGTAGCGCATGTTTCTATCTGTGCATCCCCTCTCAAGCGGCTCAACAGACACATTCTTGACATAAATCATGAAAACAGCCTTTTTAATAAAAAACAGATATCAAAGTATTGCCAAATAACCAGAAATGCATACCTTTGTATCGTGGTTGTGAAACCAAGATATAATTAAAACACAAAGGTATTAGACTTATATTAAGATTAAGGTAATTACAAGGTATTAGATTAAATTAAGGTATTAGATTTATTATTAGTTTTATAAAGGTATTAGATTAAAAAGGTAAAAGTTTTCAGGAATAGGTTTGAAATAGGTTAAAAAGAACTTCAGGTAAAAAAAAGATTAGGATAACAAAACCTCATTCGAATCTACAAGATGCAAAGAACCCTTAAATGGGGGGTTCTTTAGGAAGGCAGCGGGTGTTCAGACAGAACATACGCTTTTTTTATTTTTAGCCCTACCCCCTCTATTGAAAAAAAAGAAAAACCGGTTCACTTCTGATTTAATCGGCAGAAATCAACATTGCTTCTGTTTTTTTACTAACTTCGCAACAAGACAAACCGATAAATAATTTATGAAACTAAACAAGTTAATCGCTCTGCCTCTCTTTATGACACTGTTCAGTTGCAACAGCGATGAAAAAAAAGCAGAAGAACTATTCCAACGCGCAGAATCTTCTTTCGCAACAGGTGATTACAGTCTGGCCAAGCTACAGATTGACAGTATCCGTACCCTTTATCCCAAAGCCTTCGAAGTAAGAAAAGCCGGCATCAAACTCATGCAGCAGGTTGACTTACAGGAGCAGCAGAAAACTTTGGTATACTTAGACAGCGTCATGGCTGTAAAACAGGCTTCGCTTGATTCTATCAAAGGAAACTTTGTACTTGAAAAAGATACGGCTTATCAAGAAGTGGGAAATTACTTCTACCCTACCCAGACGGTAGAAAAAAACATTGGACGGTCTTTCTTGAGAGGACAGGTCAATGAACGGGGCGAAATGTCTATCACTTCCATTTACTGCGCCGGAGGAAAACTTCATCACCGGGCTGTGAAAGTAAGCGTGGATGACCTGTTTGCCGAAACGCCCATTTCTCCTGACTGCTATGAAACTACCGACTTGGGAAAAGCCATCGAAAAAGCTGACTATAAATTAGGTGCCGACGGAGGTGTGATTGCTTTCATCACAGCCAATCAGGATAAAAAAAGAATACGCTTAGAGTTTATAGGTGACCGCAATTATAAAACAACCATGCAGCCCAATGACATAAAAGCGATTGCAGAACTGAGCCGACTGGCACAAATTTTATCCAGTATCGAAGCAATAAAAAAAGAGCAGAATGAAGCCAATCTGAAAATTCGCTTTGTCAACCGGAAAATAGAAGAAGCAGCCACGAACAGTGCTGCCAACTAACTGCCCACACCCCCACCCGGACACAGAATAAAATGAAAAAGGTATATCCTTATGCCGCAAAAAAACAGTTCCTGCTACATTCATTGACAGCAGGAACTGTTTTTTTAAAAGAATATCTTCCTCTAACTTATCACCTCAAATGAGCGGCAACTTTCTTCCAATCCACTAAATTCCAAAATGCCTCTACAAAAGCTGCGCGCCGGTTACGGTAATCAATATAATAAGCATGTTCCCATACATCGAGCGTAAGAACAGGCTGAAGCCCCTTACGCAACGGATTGCCTGCATTCGACTCACTTACAATTTGCAAATGCCCGGTTTCATCAACAGCCAGCCACACCCAGCCTGAGCCAAATAGACCGAGCGCAGCTTTCGTAAATTGCGCTTTAAATTCTTCTACCGAACCAAAATCACGCGCCAACGCATCCGACAAACAAGCTGGAATTTCAACCGGAGAAGGAGTTAAGTGCTCAAAGAAAAAAGTATGATTCCACACCTGAGCTGCATTATTGAAGATGCCTCCATCGGCTTTTCTTATCATCTCCTCCAAGCCACAATGCTCAAATGGTGTGTCCGGTATCAACTTATTCAAGTTATCCACATAGGTTTGAAGATGCTTTCCATAATGGAACTCCAATGTTTCCTTGCTCATTCCTGGAGCTAATTCTTCCTTCTTATAAGGAAGTTCAGGCATTACATGTATCATAATCGTAGTTTTTTAAGGTTACTAACTATATATAAAACACCCATCTGTCTGAAAGGTTCTTAACTTACACGTTATTCTTCAACAATCAAAGTTAGTAAATAGCAAGAAAAATGTCAAATTTAAAGGAAACTTTTCAAAGAAACAGCATCGAAATTCATTTCTATATCCGTAAACCAAGCCAAAAAAGCAAATGAACTTTCCAGATTCACTTAAAACTGCTAATTTTGCAGTTCCAAAAAAAGAGAACCTACTTGAATAATAGAACAAGAAGAATGAAGAAAAACTTTCTGAAAGTACAATCAGTTGCCTTTATTGCAATGCTTTTCCCTCTCAGCTTAAAAGCCCAGGACAAGGTGGAAGCTCACATCGGAGCGGATATTGTCAGTGGATACATCTGGCGCGGACAAGACTCCGGAAACATCAGTATCCAGCCGGAAATATCGCTGGGATACAAAGGGTTTTCAATCACTGCATGGGGCTCTGTGGGATTTGACAAAGAGGATGCAAAGGAATTAGATTTAACCTTAGGTTATGAATATAAAGGATTCAGCATCTCTGTTACTGACTACTGGTATGACGGCGGACCAGGTTTCTTCCATTTTGGAGCAACCAATACCAATCATACCTTTGAGGCACAAATCGGTTATGATTTCGACTTCCTTGCCATCAACTGGTATACAAACTTTGCAGGGAATGACGGATTGACCGCCAACGGCAACCGGGCTTACGCATCGTATATTTCCCTGTCTGCCCCCTTCCGCTTGGGAGGATTAGACTGGACAGCCGAAGTTGGCGCAACTCCATGGGCGAACAGCTACTATAATGCCAACAAAGGAGGAGCCAACGGGTTTGAGGTGGCAGATGTAAGCATCAGTGCAGCTAAAGAGATAAAAATAACCTCTCATTATGCTCTTCCAGTTTCAGCCAAACTAACCTGGAACCCTGCCACAGAAGATACTTACTTTGTTTTCGGAATCAGTTTCTGACAATAAATCCACAAAAAATTCCCTGTTACAGCGGATGCAACAGGGAATTTCTATTTTAATTG
>Reeses_p1__coassemble_1967_pt1 | contig 8733 bp, 5 predicted proteins | sample Reeses_p1__metabat2_high_PE_016 | metagenome-assembled genome bin Reeses_p1
CATCCGGATTTGCCAGCAGATCATAAAGCTCTGTCCTTATCTTATCGATGATTTCTGTCGTTTCCTTACTGTTCCTTCTGCGGTAAATCTCCTCTGCAGTAAGCTTTTCTCGGCGGTAAGTATCTTCCATGCCGTATAACTTTGCCATCAACTCGAGGAAGATTCTTGTCTGCAGGCTTCCCTGGTCGTAGGCATGCTTAAACTTTGCCCTTGCATGAGCCAGACAGCAGAGATGATCTATATCCATAAGTTCGTTGTCAAGATACATATATACGTTATAACCGTCACTCTGCAGTGATTTGATTTTTGCATCACCAAGGAACTCCTTCAACACATTTCTGTTCCTGCCTCCATGTTTCTGTACACCTTCATCATCCGTTGTATCCTCGTAGAAGAAGATGACTATACGCGCTTTTCTGTTTACCAGACACCACATATAGGTCTTTCGTTTCTTATTGTATGCGTGATAGCGGAGCCATGTCTCGTCCACATTCACGTTGGCACCGTCCTGAAGGGCAATCTTCTTGAGGGCAGGTATCAGCTTATTGAGCTGCATGGCACCTTTGTCGGCCCAGTTCAGCAGGTTCTGCACAGAGGTGTTCCAGTCCATATCCGACAGACGGTTCTTTGCCTCCCTGTATGCCGGTGTTGACATCTGGAAGCGGTTAAACATAAGATACGAGAGCATGTTTGCCGTAATGCTTGTACCCGGTACTATCTCGTCATAAAGGCTTGCCCGGACGTCATCCTTCATAGGAAGGTACATGCTTTCAATCCTGCGTCGGCATGTTTTACCTTGAGAACTTCAAAGTGATGTTCCCCAATGTAGCTCACAATGTTTCTTATTTTACGGTAACTTGATGATATGACTACAGAACCCTCAGAAAGCATGGCATAATCGGACCTGTGTATGACCGGATAGAAATTGCGAAGGCCGTTGATGCTCAGCATAAGCCCTCCAGTTTATCTACCTGTGTTTTCAGCCCCTGATAGTCTAAGCCTTTCTTCTGAATACACAAACTCTCACGGGTTCTTATCGTCACCATGATGCTTCCTTTATAGGGAGATGTACGCTTGGGATTGTCTTTTGCAACATCCTGCCATTCTTGGCCGGTTTCGATTAACTCTTCAGGAATTCCTTCAACTTCTACAGGTACAACCTGCTTCTGTGTCTTCTTGAATCAGGCATAGAATGCCGAGTATGGAATGTTGTTGCCCATGCAGAATGAGTTGATGGAAACTCCTTTGGGCTCACCTTCGGTCTTGTAGAGGAACCACAGTCTTTCAAAATCTTTTTCGCAAAACAAAATCTTTCGAGTTTTAAGCTTAGCACGAAGGTAGGGGAAAGAGCCATGCTAGTCAATACACCAATTTTGGAAGCTTACCCCTCTTACACTGCTAAATTTGCTTTTTAATTTACTTTTCAACTCATCTAAGCAAACAGAAAGAAGACAGCCAACGGCTGCCTCCAAAATCAACATATCCATTCCTATTCGCGAATCTCGCGCAACTGGAAATCTTTACGACGAAGCACGAAACTGTTACTTAAATACTTCTCACGCACAATTTTATTTTCAGCCAATTCTTCAGGTGTACCTTGAAACAGAATCTTTCCCTCAAACAACAAATAAGCTCTATCTGTAATACTCAAAGTTTCCTGTACATTATGGTCCGTAATCAAGATTCCGATATTTTTATCTTTCAATTTCCATACAATATGCTGAATATCCTCCACGGCAATCGGGTCAACTCCTGCAAACGGCTCATCAAGCATAATAAACTTCGGGTCAATGGCAAGACAGCGGGCAATTTCCGTACGCCGCCGCTCTCCTCCCGACAACTGGTCACCCAGATTCTTACGAACCTTCTGCAAGCGGAATTCGGCAATCAGACTTTCCAGTTTCTCTTTCTGATACTCAAGAGGCTTTCCGGTTAGTTCAAGAACAGAAGCAATATTGTCTTCCACACTCATCTTGCGGAAAACAGAAGCCTCCTGTGCCAAATAGCCGATGCCATTTTGCGCACGTTTATATACAGGATAAGAAGTAATATCTTGATTATTCAAATAAATATGCCCTTCATTTGGAACAATGAGCCCCGTAGTCATATAAAACGAAGTCGTCTTTCCGGCTCCATTAGGTCCAAGAAGCCCGACAATCTCACCTTGTTTCACATTAATGGAAACATGACTCACCACGGTACGCTTCCCGTATTTCTTCACTAAGTTTTCCGTCCGAAGCACCATGCGTCCGTCTTCGGGAAGTTCAAAGGGTTCTGTGATATGCTGTTGGTTTTCCTCTGCCATCATAATTTAAGTAAGGATTAAGATATAGAAACCGGGAAAGCAGCATGCCTTCCACCATACTTATTTCATGGCAAAAGTAGTAAAAATCTTGGGTTATATGGTTACTCCCATGAATTTCCGTCTACTTTTTATAATAATTAGGTAAAAAGACGTACTTTTGCAATAAATTAATTGGAACATACATATGGTTAAACCGATTAGCACTTTAGGAAAATATCTGATGCTGATGGGCAGAGTGTTCTCTCGCCCGGAACGTTTTCGCATGTACTTTAAACAATATGTCAGCGAAATGGCACAATTAGGAATCAACTCCATCGGCATTGTATTGCTTATTTCTTTTTTCATTGGAGCTGTTATATGCATCCAGATTAAACTGAACATTGAAAGTCCGTGGATGCCACGTTTTGTCGTTGGATACACCACACGAGAGATTTTGCTTTTGGAATTCTCCTCATCCATCATGTGCCTTATCTTGGCAGGAAAAGTCGGTTCAAATATCGCTTCTGAAATTGGAACGATGCGCGTAACCCAACAAATTGATGCCTTAGAGATTATGGGAATCAATTCCGCCTCCTATCTTATTCTCCCAAAAATAACGGGCTTAATGACCATGATTCCCTTCTTGGTAATCTTCAGTATCGCAGCGGGCATTATCGGGGCTTTTTGTACCGCATGGATTGGAGGAATCATGAATGCCACCGACTTAGAATATGGATTACAATACACCTTCGTGGAATGGTATATTTGGTGTAGCTTTATCAAATCGCTGTTTTTCGCCTTCATTATCGCAAGCGTCTCTGCTTATTTCGGCTATACGGTAGAAGGAGGCTCTATTGCTGTAGGTAAGGCTAGTACCGACTCGGTAGTATCAAGCAGTGTGCTTATCCTGTTCTCAGACTTAATACTTACTCAAATTTTAATGGGATGATAGAACTGAAATCTTTAAATAAATCATTCGAAGGGAAAAACGTTTTAAACGATATCAACTTTTCATTTGAAAATGGGAAAACCAGCTTGATTATCGGTCAGAGCGGCTCAGGGAAAACAGTACTGATGAAATGTATCGTAGGCTTGTTTACACCTGAACAAGGAGAAGTGCTTTATGACGGACGAAACTTGATTTCAATGAACAAAAAAGAGAAACAGGCTCTTCGCCGCGAAATGGGAATGATTTTCCAAAGCGCAGCTTTATTTGACTCGCTGTCTGTTTTGGAAAACGTTATGTTCCCACTTGATATGTTCTCTAATGATACGTATCGAGACCGCATCCGCCGTGCCCAGTTCTGCCTTGATCGCGTGAATCTGATTGATGCACAAAACAAATATCCAGGCGAAATCAGTGGAGGCATGCAAAAACGTGTAGCCATAGCACGGGCTATTGCTCTACAGCCACAATACTTGTTCTGCGATGAACCGAACTCCGGATTAGACCCCAAAACTTCACTTGTAATCGATGAACTGATTCATGATATAACAAAAGAATATAACATGACCACCATTATCAATACACACGACATGAATTCAGTGATGGGCATCGGTGAAAGTATTCTATATATCTATCAAGGACATAAAGAATGGGAAGGCACTAAAGACGATGTATTTAATGCTACCAATGAACGCTTAAACAACTTCATCTTTGCATCCGACTTGTTACGCAAAGTAAAAATAGAAGAAAATAAGGAGAAGCAGAAATAACCTCCTTAACACCCCACCTAACAGAGGCTACAACAAGATGTCAGGATAATGTTTTAATCTGAGTTTTATTTCCAGATTAAGACATTATCCTATCTTTTTATTATAGTAAAATGCAACACAGACAGTCTATTTTGCAACAAACACTACTTACTTTTCAACTTCCGGATTACATTTCACCAAACGAAAGAGATGAATCCGGAAGTTGCTCTTTATTTATGAACAAGCCCTCATCATACGTCAAAAAGGCATACTATCGACATACTACACATAAAATAAACAAGAAATGAATGAGCTTTAAAAATTTTGCTATATCTTTGCCGTGGTACTAAAGAAAAACATTTGACAAATGAAACTAAAGCTCATCTCTTTATTGATAGGACTGATATTTATGCCAATTCATTTACTCGCGCAGGCAAGTATGCTCTATACACCAGAGGAACACATATCAAGCAGTCTTATAAACTATGTTTACCAAGATAAAAAAGGCTTCATCTGGATAGCAACCGAATATGGATTAAACCAATTCGACGGCAATCAGTTTATTTCATTCAAGCATAACAAGAGTGATTCTAATTCGCTATGTAATAACTACGTACGTACGATATTCGAAGACAGTCGAAATACACTATGGGTAGGAACTATGACCGGATTAATGATTTATAACCGGGACACAGACAGCTTTACCCCTATTCACCTTTACCGAGAAGGGAACTTAGTAAAACCACACGTCACACGAATTATAGAACGTAGCAACGGGGAAATTTGGATTGCAACTTCCAATGAAGGAATATTCAAAATTGACCTCACCCGAAAATGTGGGCAATATACTCCAAATACCTACAAAAAAAATCTGATAAATATTACATCTATCATAGAAGACGACAACGGACTTTTATGGCTAGGTTCGGAGTTTGAAGGCCTCTCTACTTACAATCCTCAAAACGGAGAAGTAAAACCAATCTCCCCTATATCCGAAAACAACATAACCTCTTTAGCCAAAGATGAAGAAGGAAATATTTATATAGCCACATTTACAAAGGGACTGAATATCTATAATAAGAAAACTGGGGAAATAGAGCATATCAGCAGTCAAGAGTCATTTCATATTAAAGTCATAACCTTGATTGGGAAACAACTTTATATAGGAACCGACGGAAAGGGAATAAAATTTTACAATAAAAATGAAAATAAAATACAAGATCTCTATATCGATGAAAGTCTGATTGACTTAACCGATGCTAAGGTCCATTCAATTATCAACGACAAGGATGGGAATCTCTGGTTAGGATTATTCCAGAAAGGAGTTTTATTCATTCCAGGGAAGAAAAACCCCTTTCTCTATTACGGGAACAAGCTACTTAGCAAAAGTCCAATCGGGAAAGGGTGCGTTATGTCTATCCACCAAGACAGCCGTAACCACATGTTTGTAGGAGTGGATAATGAAGGATTATATGAACTAACATCTGATTTCGTGTTAATCAAACATCATGCTCCCAAAGAAGGGAAGAACAGCTTCCCCGAAACCATATTAAGTATATTCGAAGATTCCGACAAACAGCTTTGGCTCGGCTCCTATGCCCGAGGCATTACCCGTTTCAATCCATCAACTGGAACATGCAATTATATACCAGAACTCACTAATGAACGTGTATTCAGTATTGTAGAAGACAAACAACGAAATCTGTATATAAGTACTTATGGATCCGGATTTTACACCTATAACCTGGATACACGGCAGCTAACCAATTACCGCTCTTCAGAAGGGATGGGAAATCCACGTAATGAAGTTGCAGACAACTGGATTAACTGTATCTATTGTGACAGCGAAGGCTTAATATGGATTGGTCATTTCAAGGGGATAAGTTGTTTTAATCCCAAAACTAAAAGTTTCATCAACTTTACACCAAACAACTATATCATAAACAATAGCATCGGATACTCTATTATAGAAAGTCTTAACCATACAATTTGGATGGGAACGACTAACGGACTGTACAGCTTAAACAAACAGACAAAAAAAATTCAACGATATACCGCTGCCGATGGGCTGGACAATGAGGTAATTTGCGGAATACGAGAAGATAAAACAGGAGGAATCTGGGTAAGTACTTTCAACGGTATCAGCAAATTCATCCCTGAGAAAAAAAGCTTTACCAACTACTACGCAAGCGATGGACTACAAGGCAGTGAATTCACCCGAGGAGCTGTATTCCAATCGCCCTGCGGACGCATTTTCTTCGGAGGAACCAACGGCATTACCTGTTTCACTCCTGAAGACATAACCAATGCCACCACTGAAGCCGATATACAAATAACCGACTTCCAGATATCCGGTCAATCTGTCAACAAGAATACGCTGTCGGGAGGAAAGCCTATCTTAAGCAAAGCCATAACCGAGGCTACCGATATCCGCCTTTCGTATCAAGACAATACATTCCGTATTTCATTTTCCACCATGCAGTATGATCATACCCGGCAGACTTATTACCAATACCGCATTCGTGAGTTAGATAAAGACTGGCTATCCACCCCGTTGGGAAGCAATTATGTGACATACAATAATCTGCGCCCAGGCAGGTATACCTTCGAGGTACGTGCCGTTACACGAAATCACCTGTCGGAGATACGCACCCTTCATATAACCATCACACCTCCATGGTATCAATCATGGTGGGCATACCTCATTTACAGTTTGCTGAGCATCGCCTTGCTTTTCAATCTGATAAACTATATACGCATCCGTATGCGCCGGCGCCGTGACATGCTCGAATTAAAACATGCAGAAGAACTGAATGAAGCAAAACTGCAGTTCTTCATTAATATATCTCACGAGATACGTACCCCGATGACGCTCATCATCAACCCACTGGAAAAACTGATAGCCAACTGCCAAGACCCGGAACAAAACAAAATCTATCTGATGATTTACCGCAATGGCCAACGCATCTTACGCTTAATCAACCAGATGATGGATATCCGGAAAATCGAAAAAGGACAAATGCGCCTCTCATTCCGTGAAACCGACATGGTGGAATTTATCAACGACCTGATGCTTACGTTTGAGCACACAGCCCAACAAAAGCATATCAAATTCTCGTTTATACATTCCAATCCAGAAGTAAAAGCCTGGGTTGACTTAAATAATTTCGACAAGATTCTCATGAATCTGCTTTCCAACGCATTTAAATATACTCCCGATGGGGAAACCATCACCGTAATCTTAACCACCGGAGAAGACAAACAAGCTAAAACAGCCTTGCGGCACTATATTGAAATCAAAGTAACTGATAGTGGAATCGGACTGGATGAAGCTCAAAAAGACTTTATATTTGAACGCTTTTATCAGATAAACAACGGAATCACACATAATCAGGGCGGAACCGGAGTGGGCTTGCATCTGACCCGTTCGCTGGTAGAGCTCCACCACGGAACAATAACAGCCGACAACAACCCGGGAAGCAACGGAAGTACGTTTACCGTACGCATCCCCTCAGGATGTGACCACTTGAGCATGGAGGAAATAGAAGCAGGCAGAAAAAATGAACAGCATATCTCCCTGAATTCTGATTCTCCGGTCAAAAAAGAAACAGTGGTTTTACCGCAAACCGAAGAAGAACCGAAAAAGAAAAGAGCAAAAAACAATCTGACCCTGCTTATCGTAGACGATGAAAAAGAAATTCAAGACTACTTGAAACAGGAACTTGCTAACGAATATAAAATAGCAACCTGCAATGACGGGAAAGAGGCTTATGAATACTTGCTCAACCACGAAATAGACCTTGTGGTAAGCGATGTTATGATGGATAATATGGATGGCATGACCTTATGCAAGAAAATCAAGCAGAATGCCAACACCAACCATATCCCCGTTATCTTGCTGACTGCCCGCGACCGGGTAGAAGATCAGGTAGAAGGGCTGGATACAGGAGCAGATGCTTATATCGTCAAACCCTTTAACACCGAAATATTAAAAAGCCGTATTGCGAGCTTATTAACCAACCGACGGATTCTAAAAAATAAATTCAGCGGAATCCAGCAGCAAAGTGACAAGATTCAGAAAATCACACTCAAGTCGGCCGATGAAGCCTTATTAGACAAGATTATGAAGATTATCAACGAAAACCTTTCCGAAACCAATCTCAACGTAGAAATGCTTGCCGAGGCAGTAGGGCTGAGCCGGGTTCACCTGCACCGCAAGCTGAAAGAACTGACCAACTTGTCTACGCGCGACTTCATCAAGAACATTCGTATGCAGCAGGCATCCGAACTTTTAAAAGAAAAAAAACTAACCATCTCGGAAGTGGCTTATGCAGTAGGCTATAACAGCCTGTCACATTTTTCAAGTTCGTTCAAAGATACTTATGGTGTAACACCTACAGAATATATGCAAAGCAACCTTGCTAAGGACGACACGGAGGCAAACAAAAATACGCCACAAGAGGCCGATGACAAGAAAAGACCGGAAGCAAACGGGGATTAAACCGAAAATGCACATTCACAATAACTTTAAGCCAAACCGGTACATTCCAAGTCATCAAGTCCGGACATAAAGAAATTATAGTAGACAAACATAAAAAAAACCTTGAATATTTTGGCAAAATAAAAAATATTCATACCTTTGCATCCGCAAACGAGAGATTAGGTCCTCGTATAAAGCCCGGAAGTTCTTTCCGGAGCATAAGGATGGCCCGTTCGTCTATCGGTTAGGACGCAAGATTTTCATTCTTGAAAGG